>OHCD01000807.1_pt1 | contig 15212 bp, 10 predicted proteins | sample 1577561 | NCBI WGS metagenome assembly OHCD01 (sample SAMEA3879510, study PRJEB24766) | human gut metagenome | biome: human-associated habitat; feature: feces | place: USA | collected 1985/1987 | reverse complement strand
CAAAGGTGCGCTCCACCTGCCACTGCTTCTTCACCTCGTCGATGTCCTTCCAGAAGCCCACAGCGAGACCAGCGAGATAGGCAGCACCCAGGGCGGTGGTTTCCGTAATCTTCGGACGGATCACGTTAATACCCAGCAGGTTGGCCTGATACTGCATCAGCAGGTTGTTGCGGCTTGCACCACCATCTACCTTCAGCTCCGTGAGCGGGGCGTTGAGGTCGCGAGACATGGCCTGTGCGATGTCATAGGTCTGGAAAGCAATGCCGTCGAGGGCAGCACGGGCGATGTGAGCCGCCGTTGTGCCACGGGTGATACCCGTAATAGTGCCGCGGGCGTAGGCATCCCAGTAGGGCGCAGCCAGACCCGTCAGAGCCGGGACAAAGCGGACACCACCGCTATCGGGTACGGTAGAAGCCAGCGTCTCCACGTCGGACGACTTCTGGATGATGCCCAGTCCGTCGCGCAGCCACTGTACGACCGAACCGCCGACATAGATAGATCCCTCCAGTGCGTAGTTCACCTGGTCGCCGATCTTCCAGGCCACAGTGGTGAGCAGGTTGTTTTTCGACATGACCGGCTTGTCGCCCGTGTTGAGCATGACGAAGCAGCCCGTGCCATAGGTGTTCTTGATGGCACCCGGCTCCAGACACATCTGTCCGAAGAGGGCCGCCTGCTGATCGCCAGCGATACCGGCGATGGGCACCTCGTGGGCGAAGATCGTGGTCTTGGTGTGGCCATAGACCTCCGAGCTTGACTTCACCTCCGGCATCATGGAAGCCGGAATGTCGAGCAACTTCAGCAGCTCCTCATCCCACTTTAGGTCGTGGATGTTGAAGAGCATCGTGCGGCTGGCGTTGGTCACGTCCGTCACGTGCACCTGTCCGCGGGTCAGTCGCCATACGAGCCATGTGTCGATGTTGCCGAAGCGGAGCTTGCCCTTCTCGGCGCGCTCGCGTGCTCCGGGCACGTTGTCGAGAATCCACTTGATCTTCGTGCCTGAGAAATAGGCGTCGATGATCAGACCCGTCTTCTCGCGAATTCTGTCCACCAATCCCTGCGCCTTGAGCTTGTCACAGTACTCAGCCGTGCGGCGGTCCTGCCATACGATGGCGTTGTAGATCGGCTCGTCGGCATCGCACAGCGGCTCGCCCGTCGTGCGGCTCCAGGCAACGGTGGTCTCGCGCTGGTTGGTGATACCGATGGCGGCGATGTCCTTGCCGTTGATGTCGATGGCCGAGATGGCCTCGGCGATGACGGCAGCCTCAGACGACCAGATCTCGTTGGGGTTGTGCTCCACCCATCCCGGCTGCGGGAAATGCTGTGTGAACTCCTTCTGAGCTACTGAGCAGATCTGACCGTTGTGGTCGAAGACGATGGCGCGAGAACTGGTTGTTCCCTGGTCAAGTGCCAAAATGTAATTTCCCATAATTAATGTACTTTAGTTATTTGTGTAATTGTAAAAAGCTCTGTTTTAGAGGGCAACTTTTATGCCTTGTTGAGACGTCGTGTCTCTTCCACATCGAGTGCCTCGGCGATGGTGGAGATGGGATTCTTCACCTTTCTCGAGGTTGACATTTCGATCTGCCATTTACAGGTCTCGCAGTCGGTCGATACGAAGTCGGGCTTCAGTTCCTCGATCTGCTTGAAGAGCGGTGCTCCGATGGCCTGGCTTCGCTTGTAGTTCTCCTTCTTGAATCCGTAGGTGCCCGAGATGCCGCAGCAGTTGCTGTCGAGCAGCGTCAGTTCCACGCCCGGGATCATGCGGAGCAGTTCGGTGGAGTAGATTGCCCAGCCCATGCGCTCCATGTGACAAGCCGTGTGGTAGGCCAACTTCTGGTGGAAGTCCTTGCGGAAGGCCAGTTTGATCTTGCCCGACTCCACCATACGGTAGAGCCACCTGGTGGCCAGCGAGAGATGCGGCGCCACGTCGTCGTTGTCAATCTTGAGCAAGTTCTTATACTCGTCGCGCATCGTGAATGTGCAGGTCGAACTGGTCGTGAGCACGTCGTCGCCCGCGGCGATGGCCTTGCGCATGGAGTTCATGTTGAGTTCTCCCTGCTTCTTGGCCTGGTCGCTCAGTCCGTTGGCTATGAGCGCCACACCGCAGCACTTCTCCTTCTCCAGCAGGCGCACGCCATAGCCGCAGGCGTTAAGGATCTTCAGCAGATCTTTCGACAGTTGCGGGAAGTTGTAGTTGGCGTAGCATCCGTGGAAGTAGGCCACGTGCTTCTTGTATGCCTCCTGCTCTGCCGCGTGCTTCTTGTACCACTGCTCGAAGGTCTGAAACGAGTAGGACGGGAAGGTGCGGTGCTTGTCGATTTTCAGCACGCTGTCCATGACCGCCTTCACCGGCTTCAGTCCCAGGGCGAAATTGGTGATGGGTGCGAAGTTGTGGGCCAGCGTTCCCACGAAGTCCGTGTTGGCCAGCATGCGGTCGCGCAGCGACGGCTTGGCCGTGCTATATTTGATGCGCGCCTCCTGTATGAGGTCGGCTATCTTGACGTTCTCCGGGCAAGCCACCTCGCAGCGCTTGCAGTTGAGGCACAATTTCAGTTTCTCGTCGAAGAACTGTGCCCCCTTCAGGCGGTAGCGTTCGTTGTCCGGACCCGACTGTTTCGGTCCGGGATAGTTTGGCTCTACCGCCGACACTGGGCAGTAGACCGTGCAAATGGAGCACTTCAGGCACTGCTCGAAGTTGTGTGTGCTCTTGCTTTCCTTCTGTATCTGTATGGATTTTGCTTCTGCCATGATATTTTTCTATTTACTAAGAATGTTGTGTGCGACCTCCAGGGCTGTGAGCATGGCCACACCCGTCGCGTCATCCAGTTTGATAGAGTTGTGTCCGCCGAGCACCGATCCTGCTGCGTAGAGGTTTTCGATGGTCTTTCCGTCGATCGTCGCGTGGAGCTTCTCGTCAGTCTTCACGCCGAAGGCCATGTAGGGCTGCGCGTCGAAGACATAGTCGGCGTGCCAGTCGGCGCGGTTTTTCTCTGCCAGGACATCGAGTCCGAACACTGGCTCGTAGATGCCCTCGTAGTTGCTTCTCAGTCCGCGGCTCTGGAACGATCCGGAGCAGAGCACGTAGTGGTCGGCCAGGAGCAGTTCGTCGGCGAGGTTCTCCGTCTCGACGGAGGCCACCTTGGAGCCTACGATCTTGCCGTTCTTGACCGTGTCGCTGCGGAAGTAGCGGCCGCCGAGCTGCTGCAGGCGCTTGATCAGCTGCATTTGGATATGCGTGCCCGGCACCGAGGGCGGCATGGTCGCCACAAACTCAATGGGCTTGCGGACCAATTTGCGCAGGCGGGCGATGGTCTCGGCCTGCTGCGTCAGTCCCAGCACGGCGGGCAGAAGAATCACCTCTCCCGAGGCGTTGAGCGAGTTGATAGCCTCAGCCACCTCGGCAAGGTTCTCGTAGTCGCTCAGATACTTGGCGATGTTGGTGGCACGCAACTCACAAGGCGTGTGGCGTGCAAAGTCGAGCGTATCGGTGGCAAACTCCTTCAGTTCCACCTCCATCTTGAGTCGGCGCAGGTTGTCCACAAGAAACTCCGTGGGCAGGTCGAGGTAGCCACGGATGTTGGCCACCGTCACCTTCTTGTATGGCAGTTTGTCAGCCTCCTGGCTCGTCACCAGTCCTTCCATCGTGAGCCATGCCGGCTTCGTCAGTCCGATGGGAGTCAAACGGAAGTGGTTGGCCTTGGCCTCCCCCTTCATCTTCAGTCCCGCCTCGGCCAGCAGCTGTGCGGCCTCCGCGGCCCGTGCGGCCTTGTCGCCGACGCGGTGGTAGGGGTGTGAGGCGGGCAGTTGCTCCATCGCCTCCAGCGGACTGGCCACGGTGTTACCCTCCGCGTCATAGCCCAAAAGGCTGATGGACCCCGAGTTGAAATGCAGGGTGCTCTGTCCTGCTCCGATGACGGCCACGCGCTGGCCGCCCTTTGCCAAGGCGATGCCGCAGGTCAGTCCCGACAGTCCGCCTCCTATAATGATTGTATCGTATCTCATCGTGCTACCTCCTTGTTGTTTCCAGCCACGCGGTTGATGCCGCAGAGGCCCTCGTAGATCATGGATGTGAGTTGTGCCTCGGCCAGCGTGTCGCCCCAGGCCACGGGCTGCATGCCCTTCCAGCGCTCGGCGATAAAGGACGCCAGGTCGCGCTGAGCCTCCTCGGCTTTCATCTTGGCCACGCGACAGAGCACGTTGGCTCCTCTGCAGGCGCAGAGCTCTCCCTGGCATGTTCCCATGCCCAGGCGGGTGCGGCGGCGGAGGTTGATGAGGTTGTGGACGTGCAGTTTCTCGGCGGCAAACTTCACCTCGCCGATCGTCACGTCCTCACACTCGCAGACCAGCGCGTCGTCGATGCTGTTGCCCGTCGGCACGTCCTTGGTCATCGTGCCGTGGCGTCCCTCAGCGGCGTAGAGGCTCACGGTCTGTGCGTTCTTGCTCGTCGTGTGCTCCTGCAGCGGCTCTTCGCTTCCGGGCAGCGGCGTGGTGGCCGTCTCGCACTTCTTGTCCACGCCCAGCTTCTTGCAAGCCAAATCCGTAGCCACTTCGGCCATCATGCGGTAGGTCATCATCTTACCACCCGTGATGGTGATGAATCCCTCCAAACCGTCTCGTGTGGCGTGGTCGAGCAGCACGATGCCGCGGCTGATGGATCGGCCCGACGGGTCGTTGTCGGCTGCCACGAGGGGACGCACGCCGCAGTAGGCGCGGATCACGCGGGTGGAGGCGCAAGCGGGAGCCAGGTCGATGGCACCGCGCTCCAGGATATCTACTTCCTCCTGGGTGATCTTGAGGTCGTCCACCGTCTCAAACGGCACGCGGTCGCTCGTCGTTCCGATGACGCAGACCGTGTCGTCCGGCACGAGAATATCGGCGTTGGCTGGTTTGCGGCAGCGGTTGATCACCATGTTGTTGACGCGGTGGCCGAAGATGAGCAGTGTGCCCTTGGCCGGAAACATATTGACCGTGACGCCAGCGCGCTTGGCCACCTCGTGCCCCCAGATACCAGCAGCGTTAATGACCAAACGGGCGTGTACGTCCTGCTCCTCGCCGTTGCGGTTGTTGCGCAGGTGTACACCCACGACGCGTCCGTTCTCGATCAGCAGGCTCAGCGCCTCGTGATACGTCAGCGTGTCGGCGCCATGACGGCGCGCGTCGATAATGTTGGCCGTAGTAAGGCGGAAGGGGTCTATCGAGGCGTCGGGCACGCGTACCGCACCGATCAGATCGGGATTGACAGCGGGCTCGATGCGGCGTGCCTCCTCAGGGGAGATGACGTCTGCGCGGATGCCCGCCTTGCGGCAAGACTCTACGAAAGTGGCCTGATAGTTGAGGTCGTCCTCAGGCAGTGTGATGAAGAGACCGTCGGTCTCATCGACGCAGTGGCGCGCTATCTTGCGCAGCGTCATGTTTTCCTGAATACATTCTTTGGCCGACTCGCCATCCGTCACGGCATAGCGTGCTCCGCTATGCAGCAGACCGTGGTTGCGTCCTGTGGCTCCATTGGTGAAGTCATACTTCTCGACGAGCAGCACGCGCAGGCCTCGCATCGCGCAGTCTCGTGCTGTGCCGGCTCCTGTTATGCCGCCGCCGATGATGATGACATCATACTCTTGTTTCTTGTTTCTATCCATTGTCGTGTGGTTTAGGTCTCCTAAACTCCTTGTTTTTGTTGTATTCTAATCTTGGTTCATGCAGGTCTTGTGGTTTGATTCGGCAGATTCTTGCATGATTGCAGTCTCTTTCTTATCGAAACCCAACCTTCGTTTTTGCAGTACAAAGTTAGGAATATTTTCCAAAACGGCCCAAATAAATTAACTACAATTAACAAAAGGTTTCGATTTATCTTTGCTTTGCTTCCGTTTCAACGATTGTTCGAAATCGACAAGTGTAAACTGTGGAATGTATGTTTTGGCGTTTTCTTGCCCCGTGATGCGCATTTGTATGCGAAAACCACCTGTTTTGGCTGACATTTTGTAAAGTTGTCGCTTTCTTTTTGGAAATAACACACAAATGAAATTATTTTCTCTATAATTGTTATAAACACGCCTTTTTGGCGATAAAAATACAAAATATAGAAGAAATGAGACGCTTCGCCGAGCCATGAGTAGCTCCGGGCTTGGCGGCTGCCCATGGCGGGTGGGGAAACGTCTCTTGGGTCTTGTTTTGACGACTACAAAATCCTTAACGGCATGATGACATTACGGCATGATGACATTTTGCATCGTAGGCAAAACTTGCCAATCGGATGTGAGTCCAGCGCCAATCAGTTGTGATCCTTGTGCCAATCAGTTGTGATTCTTGCGCCAATCAGTTGTGATCCTTGCGATAACCGGTTACGATCCTTGCGCTAATCAGTTGCGAGCCTTGCGCTACAGGCCCATGGAGAGCTCCCTGAGGCCCGCTCTTACGACAACGACGAGGGATAAGCAACCATCGGCGTCGATGATAAGCAACCATCGGCAAGGTCTCCATTTTTGTGGTCAAACCCTGCCCTCGGGATCGTGTTGCCATAGTCGTAGAGTCAAGTGGGGTAAAATAAACAGCCTTGCGATTCGACGATTACGATTTGTGAACCATTATGAACTTGTATGGCTCAAAACTATTCTTTACTTTTGCAACATCATTACCTATCGTATCTTGAATGGCGACATCAGATGCGACCAACAAGTTTTATTGCCTATTGCCTATGAGTAAAGTGTTTCAAGTATGGCCCAAGCGCATCAAGCGCTCCAATGGCACCGTCCTCACTCCCGATATGGAAGTGACGGTAACGACCTTGCAGCACACCACCACTCCATTCTACAATGGAGCCAAGGAACTGCAAGAAGTCTATATGCGCATCTACGCCTTCGACTACAAGAAGGCATGTTGCTATCCAAGTGATTTTGAATTTAGGAAGTTAGATTAAAAAGAAATCTATAAATCATTGCTTATTAAGCAATGATGAAAAATGAGCACTTATGGTTGAGTTCGTTAATAAAATTTCCGAATCGTCTTGTCGTTTCTACGACTTTATTGAAAGTGTTGTGAAAAATACGCGTGCATACTTCGATAATACAGACGAGGGGTATAGTATTTATTGTGCTAATTATCTGAATGAATCTAGATTTGATGAGGAGGAAAAATTCATTCTTTCAGTTTTCAATTCTGATGAAATCTCAAATCAGACCCTTGTTTATGGTGCTATTTGTTTGCAACCATATCAAGATACTGACTCACATTTAATTAGTGGTCTGTTGATTACTGATGAGCGTATTTTTGTTCGTTTGTATGTTACAGATGATCAAGAGCATGATTTTGAGTATTATTACTATTGTGAATGGAGTCAACTGGCCTCTGCCGAAAGGTCTACTGATGACGATGGAGACGATATCGTTGTCTTGAATGATAATGAAGATGATGAAGCATGCTATTTGCATGCGCAGCTGTTAGGAGGTCGTTTTGATGATATGACAATATCCTCTTTGTGGATTCACTTTTTAAATGACGCAATCCGTGAGGCTAATAATCCAATAAAACAAGAGCCTGTGGAAAATAATAACATATATACAGAATTTATGTCAAACAAACAGTTGTTTAAACCGTTTGTTTCATGGCCCGATTGTGTACACTTGGGATTGAACAATGTAGATGCTATTTCGAATAAACTTCTTAATGATATTACATTGAGAAGAGGTGAACATCTGTTATGGGTGTCGCGTCATAAAGCTAATTGGAAGGCGAAAGACGATGATGAGAAAACTCCTTCAGGTTGTATCATCACAGATCAACGCATTTGCTATTTCAATTTGAATCATAAGAAAAAAAGCTTTAGTGTAGAGTGGGGTGAGGTTGCGGCTATAAAGCACATGAAGAATAGCTTCTATATTCAAAAGTCTTTAGCTACTACATCTTATGACTTGAAGATTTGCGACTACGCATTGTTCGACAAAAAAGTTGAAAACTCAAATCCTATTGTTGCGTTCTTAACAGGTATCTTGGCTAATAAAAGACAAGATACAAAAAAAACTAAAGAAGAATTGTTTTGTGAAAATGAAGAACAACTTAGGCAATTATCCAACAGAGATGAACGAGTCGTTCAGAATAATGAGAAACCCAAAGAGAATAAAGTAGTTAGAAGATCTTTTTTATAATATAAAAATGGAACATATTAAATTTTTAAAAGAAGTAGCTCAGGAACTTGGCCAGCAAAATATCTTGAATAGTTTAAATGCTATTCAGGAACGAGCATCTCAGCAAAATGCAAATTTGTTGATACCATTGGTAGGTGAGTTCAGTTCTGGTAAGACAACGTTGTTGAACGCTCTTACAGATAGCAAAAAACTTGAAACAGCAACAAAACCGACAACTGCTACAATTTATGAAATCCATTTTGGATGTAATAAGTGTGAGGCGAATGTTGTCCTGTCAGATGGACAAGTCGCTCATTTTGATGATTTGGGAGAACTTAAAAATGACCAGCTCTCAGATGCACAAATTGTGACTGTATTTGATACATCAACGAAAGTTCCATCATCAACCATTTTGGTTGATACTCCGGGATTGTCTTCTCCTGTTGTAAAACATCGTCAGGTGTTAGTTGACTTTTTGCCGTCTGCCGATGCCATCTTGTTGGTCGTTGATATTAATCAGCAGGTAACTCGTTCGTTGACAGACTTCATTGATATGATAAAGCTGTCAAAGCGTCCTGTTTATATTGTATTGACAAAGTCTGATACAAAGTCTGTATCTGAGATAGAGGCTGCAAAGCAGTATATTGCAGATAACTGTAAGTTGCCTGTACAACAAGTGGTTGTTGTCAGTGCTGCCAACGACAATATCTCGGAATTGTATGCTCTTTTAGAGACAATACAAAAGTCAAAGAATGAGATTTTAGCAAAAGTTGACGGTCAGCGTATCAAGGATTTAGCTCAAATACTTGTAAATCGCGTAGATGAGATGTTGACGGCATCTTCTTCGGACGAGAATCTTGACATGGAGATTAGGCGTCAGCAACTTGATTTGGATAAAATCAAGAGAAATATCAATAAATTGATTGACTCTATGGCAAGTGATATTTGTGAGGATGGAACCAATATATCACGTAGGTTTGAAGATTCTATGTATGAAAAGTTAGGTGCTCTTGTTGCAGGTGGTAGTGCAAATGTGGACAATGATGCTCTCTCTGTTATAAATAATACCGCTTCATTGTTGTTGTCGGAATATAAGAATAACATTATGGGCATTTTGAAGTCAAAGGTGCAAAGCGCACAAGGATCAGAAAGCGAAATTCCCGTTGACTCATTAATGTCTATAGATCTGTCTGAAATTCAAATTTCAGGACTGAATTATAATCTTGATTTGAATTCTATGGGGCATGAGTATGACGGAATGATCAAAACTGGTGTTATTGCCGTTGCTGCTGTAGCTACTGTTGCAGCTGCTGTTGCTACAGCAGGAGCTGCAGCAGCGGGTGCAGCAGGAACTGCAGGAACAGCAGGAACAGCAGGAGCAGCAGGAACAGCAGGAGCTGCAGGAACAGCAGGAGCTGCAGCTGCGGGTACAGTGGGAACTGCTGGCGCAGCAGGTACTGTAGCAACAACAGTTGCCGCATCTAAGGCTGTAGATATTGTAGATACTGCAACCGATGTTGGTAGTATCATATATACACGCAAGATGATGAAACGTATTGCCAAGACAGAGGAGTTTGCTGGTAAAGCTGTGGATAAGTACAATAAGATAGAGAAGGCAGATAAGAAAGGTATTCTTTCTTCTATGGTTGGCTTTGCCACGGAGAGATTGCTTTCTAAGCCACAACGTGTAAGAGCTGTCAGAAATTATGTTGACGGTACTTTGGCGCCTGAATTCAAGTCTCAAATGGAGAACTTGAGTCAGAGTGTTGTAAACATGGTTAGAGGTAGTTTGCAGAATGATGCATCCGAAATGATAGCACAGAAGACTGCAATGTTGAATGAACTTAAAGAACAAAGTTCGGAGCATAAGGCTGAGTTTGCTCGTAGAAAAGAAACCTTGAAGCAATATAAGGAAAAATTATCAACAATTTAATAATATGGATATGATAGAAATTTTAGGTGCATTGGTTGTCGGTGGCGTTACTGGCGCTATTGCAAAGGACAAACTTATAGGTAATCCACAGTTGCAAGCTAAGATTCGTGAGCTTGAGGGTATTTACAAAGAAAACAATAACCTACGTGAAGACAAAAAGAAGCTCTCGCGACAGGTTGAAGACTTACTCTCTGAACTGAAAAAAATACGTCAGGCTTCACAGGATAATGAAGACGACAAGGACGATATGGAAGACGACTTGATGAAGGCTCGCATGGAACTTAAAAAGTTGAAGAGAGAGAATGAGGAGTTGTCGCGTTCTCTTAAGGAGCATAAGCAAGCTTGTGATACCTATGAGATTGAAATCAAAAACTTGAAAGAAAAATTAGGTTGATTATGACAGAGTGGATAGTCTTATTGGTAGGCGTCATTATAGCTCTTGCTATTGGTTTCTTTCTGGGACGACAGAAAGGTACTGTTCCCACTGTGGAGGATGATACCAAAAATCTTGAAGAGGAAAACAAACAACTGAAGGATAAATATTCAGCTGTTTGCTCTAAGTTGAAGGATGCGGAAGCTGGTCTTGAAAATGTTCAAAAGGCTAAGGAAATAGAGTCTAAGTACAAGGAACTTTTGAGTGAAGCAAAAGCAGAATGCAAGAAACTTGATGAGCAACTTAAGAAAGCGATAAGTGGTAATTGCGATGAAACTATTAAAGCTCAACTTGATGAGGTCGTAAAACTAAAGAAACGTATTACAGACCTTGAAGATGAGATTGAAGACAATGAGGATGATATTGACAACTACAAGAAAAAGTTGAAGAAGAAGGATTCAGAATTGTCTGAATTGCAAGAAACCTATGACAAGGAATGCAAGGCTTCAAAGCAGATGAGCGAGGAGCTTGGACAGGTCAAGAGAGAATTGGATGAGAAAACCGAAGAACTTAAATTAAAGATAGGGTCTTTGGAATTTATTCAGGAAATTCTTTCGGCTCAACAGACAAAGGCGGATAATTCTGTACAACTGTATAAAAATATAAACTTCTTAGAGTCAGTTATACGTGGTCAGGTTCTTGATTGCTATGAAATGGCATGGGCGGAAAAAGGTATAAAAGTTGGAACTACCAATTACAATAAGAAGAAAGAGGATTTAATGTCAAGTTTTTTCCATTGGGCTGCTATGAAAAAGAAACATTGGCTTGATGGTAAGACTACGATTGCTTTTGTTGGTGAGTTCTCTGCTGGTAAGACTTCTATCGTGAATAGAATTCTTTCGCAAGACGATAAGACAATTCCTTTATTGCCTGTAAGTACGAAAGCTACGACTGCAATCCCAACATATATTGCAGGTGGTGTATCAACAGCTTATCGCTTTGTTACTCCAGATAATGTTGAGAAGAATTTGTCTGAATCCACATTCAAGAAAGTGTCAAAGGAGGTTCTTGATCAAGTAAAGGGAGTATCTTCGCTGATAAAGTACTTTGTGATGACTTATAAGAATCCTAACCTTGATGGCTTGAGTATATTGGATACTCCTGGCTTTAATTCTAACGATAGTGAGGATAAGGAACGAACAATTGAAGTTATCAATGAATGTGATGCTTTGTTCTGGGTTTTTGATGTTAATGCAGGAACTGTGAATCGCAGCTCTATATCACTAATCAAGGAAAAGCTTAATAAGCCTTTGTACGTAGTGATTAATAAGGTGGATACTAAGCCAAAGTCGGAGGTTGATAAGGTGGAAGCTCTGATAAGCAAGACATTGAAGGATGCTGGCTTAAAAGTGGAAAAATATATCCGCTTCTCGGCAAAGGCACCTTTGCAGGATATAATGGCGCCAATCAAGTCTGTTGGTTCTACATCTGAAAGTGACACTTTTGTAGATGATGTTCAAAACGATTTGGTAGGTTTGTTAAATAAATACGAAAGTATAGTTCAAGATGCTTCTCGCGAATATGACAGACATACTAAAACATACAACAAGCAGGTTGAAAATGTGAATACCTGTCTCTCTGCTATATGTGATAGTTGTATCGAAGCTGAAGATATCCCGCAATGGAAAGAGCATATTTTTTCTAAAGATAGATATGAAATGTCCGGAGATGAAGGAGAACGACTTATTGGTATTTTGTCGGATATTGCAGGTGAACAAACAGACGATCTTGTCTCAGCTTTTAACGGTTTACGGGAAATTCAAAGTGAAAGGGACGAAGCATATGCTTATTTAGATAGATGCAAGAATCAGTTTATTCAAGTACAAAAATGTCTTGAATCTTATAAAAAAGAAACCAAAAAGTTTAAGTAAATATGGAACAGAATCTTTTTGAAGAATTTCAAAATAAGAAGAATAAATTAAAGTCCTTGGCATTGAAAGCCAAGGACTTTGGATGGATTGATGAGAATCGTTGTAAAGAACTCATCGATAAATTGGAGAAAGATATTTTGACGATCGGTGTTATCGGTCAGATGAAGTGTGGTAAATCTACGTTCCTCAATTCTTTTGTTTTTGAGGATACGGTATTACCAGCTGCTACAACTCCTATGACTGCAGCTCTGTCTGTGATAACATACGGAGAACAGAAGAAGGTGGTTGCTGAGTTCTATACCAATGATGAGTGGGAAGAGCAGAAGGCTCAAGCTGCTCGTTCGTTGGATGATGTTGCTGGGGATACTATGGCTGAATCCAAAATAAAGGCAGCAAAAGAACTTGTATCTAAAGCTTCAAGACTCGGCTCTTATTTAAAAGATTGTTTAGGTAAGACAAGAGAGGATTCTTTCGATAATATAATAGAGTATGTAGGAGCAGATGGTAAATATGTTTCTATCACTAAATCTGTAAAGATTTACTATCCTAAAGAATATCTCAAGGGAGTTGAAATTGTAGATACTCCGGGATTTAACGACCCTATTGTTTCTCGCGAAGAGCGTACTAAAGAATTCCTTAAAAAGGCAGATGTCGTATTGATGATGCTTTATGCCGGCCGTCCGTTTGATGCGACTGACAGGGATATTATCTTCAAGAATGTTAGTCAATGTGGTATTGGTAAAGTACTCATTGGTATAAACAAGTATGATATACCGTATTGTAGTGAAGTAAATCCTGAGGATGAAGAGCAAATCAAGGATTATGTAAAGTCTGAGATTGCTAAGGCATGTCGTGAGTCAAATGACAATACGTTGTCTGATATTCTGAGTGAGGCAGAACCTATTCCTTTGTCGGCTGAAATGGCTTTGTTGTCAGAGTTGCCAATGTCAAAAGTGAACTCAGAAGAAGCTTTGAATTTTGCATGGAATCGTCATTGTTCGAATTTTGGTATAGGTTCACAGCCAGAAATGCGTAAGTGGAGCCATATCGATAATTTGGTCAACGCGATTCGCAATTTGATAGATAAGGAAAAGAGTCAAATTCTGTTTGCTAAGCCATTGAATGCTATATATGCGGCAGGTGGAAAGCTTAAGATGGACAATGAGGCTGCTCTCAATCAGAAAAAGGCAGAAATAACAATGCTGCAAAGTCCTGATGATGATTTGGAGGAAAGAGAGTACAATCTGTCAAAGGCTTGTAGACGTTTAGAGAAAAAAATGGGTTTTCTTGAAGAATCGCTGAATGATGACGTAAGAACTTTGGTGAATAATGGTGAAGACATTCTTGAGGACCTAGTGGATTCTGCTTGCAATAAAATGGAAAATGTTGTAGAGACAGATTTTAAACGCTTCACTAAAGTTGAATCGTTACAACCTAAATTCGATAAAATAACTTCGAATTTGGTTAATCGTGATATGAAGAGAAAGATGAAGAATCTACAAGATGAAGGTCGTCGCAAATTTATGTTATCAATTCAAGACTTTTTTACAGATGCTGAAGATATCTTATTAAAGTATCTTCCTGATATTGACACCCGAGATTTCATTAAAGAATTACAAGGAAAGATTAAACTTGATATGGATAATGTTTCTTTGTTCAGTAAAGAAGGTGAGGAGGTGACAGATGCTGGCTGGTTGGATATTATCGGTGGTATTCTTGGTAACTTCATTAATGGAATGAGCTTTGGTCTTGTTGGTGTGATAGGAAGAGCACTTACACATAACTCAACCAAGATAGACTTGTTGAATTTTATTAATAGCAAACGTGACAGTTTTGATTGTGGAGATTCATTGCAAGGTGCTTTTGCTAATAAGGATAAAATTATCAATACTATAAGACAAAAACTAATTGAAGGGATGTTAAATCCTCTCCAAGAAAAGGTTGAGGAAATCCGAAATGGTAAGGTAAACAAGGAGACAAAATTGGAGGAAGCCAAGGTTGCCTTAGACGGATTGCTTGAGAAGAAGAAAATATTGGAAGTACAGTTAGAAGAGGTGTCCTCTTTAAAGAATGCTATTTGATATAACTTAACACATAAGGGTCTGGCAGGAATACTCTCGTGTTGTTGTATATCGTATATTGTCAATACATTACTCCCATATTGCCTATGGATAAGATTTATATAAATATGTTGGCAAGATTGCGGACACGAATTTGTTGGAATGGACGTGGAGTGGCTTTGCACAGCGGAGTCTGCTCCTGTAAAATGCCCAAAGTGTGGCAGTTTTAATACCTATTCTTCTGGGCATTATTGTTTTATATGTGCAAGGAAGCATGCAAAGAATTCTTCCGACACATGTGGAAACGCAAGAAGAGCTAATAAACAGCTAAAGTACGAGATAATATGAAGTTGACAATAAGCTATGCCGAGCTGCAGGAATATGTGGCCAGCCACTTTCACAAGACGGTCAATGTAGGCTATGTGGATGAGAAAACCGTGTCTGTCTCTTTGCCCATCAAGGTGTTGGCCTTTACGAAGTCTGTGAGCATAAACGTCGGGGTGGAGAAGATAGAGGGCACCGACCTGTACTTGTCGTATGACGGCAAGATGGGTATCGACCTGCTTGTGTCGCCAGCCATCTCCTATGCCAAGCGGCTCGTGCCGGAGAAGGCTGGGTGGGTGGAACAGAGGCCTGGCAACATCGTGAAACTGCGCCTTGGCGATCTCGACAAGCTGCAGAAGGTGTTTGAAAAGGTGGCGCTGAGGACTATCCGCTTTGCTCCGGAGAGCATCGAGGCGGAAATCGCTTTGCTGTAGCTGCCTGGCGCTGATAGCGAAATATTGGTGTGGCGGGGGG
>OHCD01000787.1_pt1 | contig 15491 bp, 10 predicted proteins | sample 1577561 | NCBI WGS metagenome assembly OHCD01 (sample SAMEA3879510, study PRJEB24766) | human gut metagenome | biome: human-associated habitat; feature: feces | place: USA | collected 1985/1987 | reverse complement strand
CCGGCGGGTACATGTCGCAAGCCCTTACTTTTTGGCTCGTTTAACAAACTGGTTTGTTATGTATTAAACTTTATGTTATCATCTTGTAATTATCATTTAATACATATTTATTATGGTTTTTTTGAAGATTTTCAGCTATAATATGATAAGCTATACAGTAAATATGAATTTAATATTTAACTACCGAAATATAAGGATATAGAAATGAATAAAAAAGTTTACAAAACATTGGAATATAACAAAATCCTCACCATGCTAAGCAGCTACGCAGCATGTGATGAGACAAAGAAGCGGTGTCTTTCGCTTGAGCCTATCACCGATTTATACGAAATCAGACATCTGCAGACCACCACTGCCGATGCACTAAGCCGCCTGTACAAGGACAGCGGAGTGTCCTTCGTTGGCATACACAATGTGCACGCTTCCCTAAAGAGGCTTGATATCGGTGGTGCACTGAATACGACCGAGCTTCTTCGCATCTGCAGTCTTTTGGAGGTTGCAAAGCGCGTGAAGGCTTATGGCAGAAGCGCCATGGATAATGAGAAACAGGATTCACTCTCCGGTCTGTTTGCAGGGATTGAACCGGTTTCTGCACTCTGCGATGAGATTAAGAGGTGCATTTTATCTGAGGAAGAGATTGCCGATGATGCGAGTCCTGAGCTTTTTAAGATAAGAAAGAGCATACGCGGCATGAACGACAGAATCCATGCGCAGCTCACCAAGCTCATGAACAACAGCACAACGAGGACATATCTGCAGGATGCGGTTGTGACCATGCGCGACGGCAGATATTGTCTGCCTGTAAAGGCTGAGGCTAAGGGCAATGTACCCGGCATGATGCACGACCAGTCATCCACCGGCTCTACCCTTTTTATCGAGCCGATGGCTGTCGTCAATTTGAATAACGAGCTCAAGGAGCTTTTCATAAAGGAGCAGGAGGAGATTGAAAAAATCCTTGCAGCGCTCAGCGACAAGGTTGCCATGAATGCGGCTGCTTTGGAGCAGGACTATGAGATTCTTTCAGAGCTTGACTTCATTTTTGCAAAGGCAAATCTGGCTAAATCATATAACGGTGTGGCACCTGAGTTCAACACCGAGGGGCATATCAATATCAGAAAGGGCCGTCATCCGCTTTTGGATGCTAAAAAGGTGGTCCCTATAGATGTACGGCTCGGCGAGGACTATAAGCAGCTCATCATCACCGGACCAAACACCGGCGGTAAAACGGTTTCACTAAAGACTGTCGGACTTTTGACTCTCATGGGTCAGGCAGGTCTTCACATTCCTGCGGCTGACAGGTCAAAGCTCGCCATCTTTGAGGATGTCTTTGCGGATATAGGCGATGAGCAGAGTATTGAGCAAAGTCTCAGTACCTTCTCGTCTCACATGACCAATATCGTAAAAATTCTTGAAAAAGCTGACGACAGAAGCCTCTGCCTGTTCGATGAGCTCTGCTCGGGAACCGACCCGACAGAGGGTGCGGCACTTGCCATCTCAATTTTAAACAGACTGCACCAGTATGGCGCCATCACCATGGCCACCACACACTACAGTGAGCTGAAGGTATATGCGCTTTCCACAGACGGTGTGGAAAATGCCTGCTGCGAGTTCAATGTGGAGACTTTAAGCCCTACCTACCGCCTGTTAATCGGTATTCCTGGAAAGAGTAACGCATTTGCAATCTCATCAAAGCTTGGTCTGGACGAAAGCATCATCGAGGATGCAAAAAGCAGGATTAATGATAACGACCTTGATTTTGAGGATCTGATTGCAAGCCTCGAGTCACAGCGACAGACTATCGAAAAGGAACAGCTTGAAATCAACAGCTACAAGGCCGAGATTGAAAAGCTCAAGAAACAGCTCGAAGAGAAAAATGAGCGCATAGACAAGAGCAAAGACAAGATTTTACGCGAGGCAAATGAGGAAGCCTACAAGATACTGCAGGATGCAAAGGAGCTCGCCGACAAAACCATCCGCAATTTCAACAAATACGGACAGGGACAGGCTCCTATGAGCCAGATGGAAAAAGAGCGCTCTGCCCTTCGTGACAAGATGAATGACAAGGAAAAGAAGCTGTCAGACATCAAGAAAAACACTGCCAAGGCAAATCACAAGGCGCCTAAGAAGCTGCGCATCGGTGATTCTGTGCTTGTGCTCTCCCTCAATCTGAAGGGAACCGTCCACACTCTGCCAAACGCCAAGGGCGATTTATATGTGCAGATGGGTATACTGCGCTCGCTGGTTAATATTAATGACCTCGTGCTCTTAAACGACGATGTATCTCCTGCCAAGAAGTACGGCGGCAGCGGAAGCAAGATAAAGATGAGCAAATCAATGTCAGTTTCATCAGAAATCAACCTGATTGGAAAGACTACGGATGAGGCACTTGCTCTCTTGGATAAATACTTAGACGACGCATATATCGCTCATCTTTCATCAGTGCGCATTGTCCACGGAAAAGGCACCGGTGCACTGCGAAAGGCTGTTCATGGACTTTTGAAGAGGACAAAAACTATTGCGGAATACCATCTCGGTGAGTTTGGTGAGGGCGATGCCGGAGTAACCATCGCAACCTTTAAATAACGACAATGTACTTTTACGGAATATAAATAAATTTTAAGAAGGAGATTAGAAATGGCTGTTAAACAGAAAATACTGATAGTAGACGACGACAACAATATAGCAGAGCTTATATCTCTATATCTGACCAAGGAATGCTATGACACCAAAATCGTAAATGATGGTGAGCAGGCTCTTATCGCGTTCGAGCACTACAAGCCAAACATGCTTCTTTTGGACCTCATGCTTCCGGGCATAGACGGCTATCAGGTATGCCGTGAGATACGTGCAAAGTCCGATGTGCCGATTATCATGCTCTCCGCAAAGGGCGAGGTATTTGACAAGGTTTTAGGCCTGGAGCTTGGCGCCGACGACTATATACTCAAGCCCTTTGACTCAAAGGAGCTTGTGGCAAGAGTCAAGGCCGTGCTCAGACGCTTCCAGCCTGCAAAGCCTGAGGCCTATGCTTCCGTAGATATCAAGTGTGTGGAGTACCCGGGGCTTATTGTGAATCTGTCCAACTACTCTGTCACTTATGACGGACAGCAGATTGATATGCCGCCAAAGGAGCTTGAGCTATTATATTTTCTTGCCTCATCTCCAAATCAGGTGTTTACAAGGGAGCAGCTTCTGGACAACATATGGGGCTATGAATATGTCGGTGACACCCGCACTGTCGATGTGCATGTAAAGCGTCTCCGCGAGAAAATCAAGGACAAGCCAACCTGGCGCATCGCAACTGTCTGGGGCATCGGATACAAGTTTGAGGTAAAATAAATAATGAAGCATACCATCTACTCTAAGCTGTTAATCAGCTACCTGATTTACGGTGTCATCGCTTTTTTCATTATATGCACCTTTACACAGCATCTCACCACAGACTATATCGAAAAGCAGGAAGCATCCAATCTCTACAGGGAGGCCTCCATCATAGCAGGTGACTATGCCAGTGAATACTTTGGTTCATCCATGTCGCTTAGCGATTTCCAGAATCACATGAAAATCGTAGCCGACTATATGGATGCCGAGGTATGGGTGGTCAGCCCTGACGGTGAGCTGCTCATGGACTCAGATGATCCGTCAATAGGCATTGATATCCAAAATGACAGTTCTAAGCCTGTAGTGATAAATGGATTTGATGTCACCGATTTTGGCAGCGACAACTATATGATTGGAGATTTTTACGACTCCTTCAAACATAGGATGCTGTCCGTATTTTCCCCGGTAAATGTCTCGTACCAGAATATCGGCTACATAGTCATTCACAAGACAATGAGCCATATCACGGCAGGTGTAAACGGTTTTATGAATATCTCCTTTTACACTGTAGCGCTCATTTTTGTAGTGGCATTTATTATGCTTGTCACGATGAGCCGCTCCATTTACCGTCCTATTTCCAAAATCACAAAGACCGCAAAGAAGTATGCAAAGGGCGATTTCACTGCCCAGATTGATGTACATTCCAATGACGAAATCGGCTATCTGGCAAACACACTAAACTACATGGCAACTGAGCTTGATACGCTTGAGGAGGATCAGCGCAAGTTTGTTTCCAACGTGTCACACGATTTTCGCTCCCCTCTTACCTCGATAAAGGGCTACGTGGAGGCCATGCTGGACGGAACCATTCCTGTTGAGATGCAGGATAAATATTTAAATATCATACTTTTTGAGACCGAGAGGCTTAATAAGCTCACCAAGAGTCTTATCGATCTGAACCAGTTCGGTCATCACGGCATACATCTGGATATTGCTGATTTTGACATCAATACAATGATCCGCACGACAATCCTCACCTTCGAGGGTAAATGCAGTGAAAAGGGCTTAAGCTTTGACCTGCTGCTCACCGGAAAAGAGCTTTTCGTGCGCGGTGATATGGTCAAAATCCAGCAGATTCTTTACAACCTGATAGACAACGCTGTGAAGTTTTCAAATAATGATTCGAGTATCAAGATTGAGACGAGTATCAGAAATGAAAAGGTGTTTATATCAGTAAAGGATCACGGTATCGGTATACCGAAGGACAGCCTTTCAAAGATCTGGGAGCGCTTCTACAAAAGTGATCTATCCCGCGGAAAGGATAAGCGCGGTACGGGACTTGGTCTGTCTATAGTTAAAGAAATTGTGCAGGCGCATGGTGAGAATATAAATGTGATAAGCACTGAGGGTGTGGGAACTGAGTTTATATTTACGCTGCCGCTCAGCAAAAAAGAAGGGTGAGGCTGCCGGCATAGCACACAGTATATTCCTCAGAAAAATGTGAAGTCAGCCGCGGTTGTTTATCCGGACAGGTTACGATTTTATTTATGTTTTCTTTCTTCTTTACTTTATGGAACTCCGCGGCAGTTCACATTTTCCTTCGGAACACACTGTGTACTCTCCGGCTAATTCAGGTTTATGAGCGAGGCGCTTTGCTGCCTTGCATTCTGGCAGTGCCGGACTTATTTCACTGGCGTGAAATTTTGTCCGGCACTTTTTACTTTTTAAATTTAAAGCTCATTTCACTTATGCGAAATGAGCTTATTTAATAGTTATATATTGTTTATAAATATTCTGAGCCGCCTTGAAAACACAAGAAAAACTGATTTTAAATAATTACGCTTATATCATATTTTTATGGCTCGTATTTGCTGCCGGCCGGATCGGTTACTGTGTAGTCTCCGCCGGATATGTCGGCTGTGGTTTCAAAGTCTGTGATGTCCTGATTTACGGTACCATCGAACAGGTCATATGTGAAGGTGTAGCCCTGTGCCGATACTGCTTTGACATATATTTTGATATTGCTTGCGGCTGTGACAGGGATTAAGTCTTCGATTTTGACTGTGCCTTCGAGGCTATGGAGCTTACCGTCGTCCTCTTTTGAGGCATCAGAGGTATCATTTTCCGTGTTATTCTTTGAACCATCTTTTTTGGCATCATCCTTCCGGCTTAAGGCGGATGTGATGGAGTCTGTGTCTGCAGAGTCTGCACTATCTGTGCCGTTTTCTGCCAACAGCTGTCGGATATCGTATGTCTTTAGCTCTGTATCTGAGCTTGCAACTACGAGCTGCACACTGTTAAAGTCAAAGTAATCATTTCCCATGACCGCTACATCTACATCTGTGCCAAGCTTTATGCTGCCATTGTCAAAGGTTGGTTTATTGGCAAGTATGCCAGATGCTACATTTTTGAACACTGATGTCACACCTTCAAACTCATCGAGCACCTCTGTGCTTCTCTTATTTCCGTCAACAAACAGAAATGTCACATTGCCTGCATAGTCCTCAGACAGTGGAAGGGTGGCCTCACCCGTATACTTGATGCCGTTGAGCTCGAGCGGTATCTCGTTTGTACCGAAAAATACACTGGTTTTTGTATCCTCTGTGTACTCCTTTGGCACCACCGAGACAGAGACTGTGTATGTCATATCGGTAAAATCTGCACTTTTTAAGGAAATATCCCAGTCTGTTATGAGGCTGGCCTCCTCCTCAAGAGTGGACTTGATATCATCCTGCATGGTCTGCACATCAGAAAGTATCACCGATGTGTTGTCTGAGGTGTATGACATCTGTGTCTCGAGCTTTTTTATCCTGTTATTAAGCAATACTGCCCCCGCAATAAGTGCGGCGAGCAGTATTATGGTAATCGCATTGAAAATATTTTTTTTCAAATTCATATTATAGTGTTATTCCTCATCTTCCTCTGCAGCTACAGCTATTCCAAGCTCCTCAAGCTGCTTTGGATCTACAGTTCCGGGTGCCTCTGACATGAGGTCCGAAGCGTCCTTTACCTTAGGGAATGCAATAACCTCCTTGATATTGTCTGTATGCAGCATATGCATGCAGATACGGTCAACACCGAAGGCAAGTCCTGCGTGTGGCGGTACACCATATGAGAATGCATCAAGCAGGAATCCAAACTGCTCATGTGCACGCTCCTTTGTGAAGCCAAGCACCTCAAACATCTTCTCCTGGATGTCATCCTGATGGATACGCACTGAACCTCCACCGAGCTCTGTACCATTGAGTACGATATCATATGCCTTTGCACGAACTGCGCCCGGATCTGAGTCTATCTTGTCCCAATCCTCCTCCATAGGCATGGTGAATGGATGATGCATTGCCATAAATCTGTTTTCCTCATCAGACCACTCAAGGAGTGGGAACTCAGTTACCCAGAGGAAATTGTACTTATTCTCATCAATCAGGCCAAGCTCAGCTCCAAGCATGAGACGAAGCGCTCCAAGTACATTCCATACGATTTTATTCTTGTCTGCTGCGAAAAGGAGTAAATCTCCCGGCTTTCCGTTCATCTTTGCAACAAGTGCATCAAGCTCAGCTTCTGTCATAAATTTGGCAAATGATGACTTGTATGTGCCATCCTCATTGATGCACAGATAAGCAAGTCCCTTTGCTCCACAGCCCTTTGCGTGCTCTACAAGCTTGTCAATCTTCTTACGAGGCATCTTTGCCTGTCCCTCTACATTGATACCGCGGACAGAGCCACCGTTTTCAAGAGCTCCCGTGAATACTCCAAAGCCACAGTCCTTTACCACTTCCGAAACATCGCAAAGCTCCATACCAAAGCGTGTATCAGGCTTGTCAGAACCAAATCTGTCCATAGCCTCCTGCCAAGGCATACGCTTAAACGGAATCTCAACATCCACATTTATGACCTCTTTAAAAAGGTGCTTTAACAGTCTCTCATTTACCTCGATTACATCATCGATATCTACAAATGAAAGCTCCATATCTGCCTGTGTAAACTCAGGCTGTCTGTCTGCACGCAGATCCTCATCACGGAAGCATCGTGCAATCTGGAAATATCTGTCATAGCCTGAAGCCATCAGAAGCTGCTTAAAGAGCTGTGGTGACTGAGGGAGCGCGTAAAAATGTCCGTGGTGTATACGGCTTGGCACGAGATAATCTCTGGCGCCCTCCGGTGTAGACTTGCAAAGGATTGGTGTCTCTATCTCCAAAAAACCCTCGTTTGCCATAAAGTCACGCATCACGCGAAGCACATTGCTTCTGAGCATGAGATTTCTCTGGATATCAGGACGGCGAAGATCCAGATAACGGTATTTAAGTCTGATGTCCTCGCTGGTCTTTGAATTCTCCTCAATATGGAATGGAGGTGTCTGTGCCTCTGAAAGCACTCTGATTGATGTAGCGATAACCTCGATATCACCTGTCTTTAAGCTCTCATTGACAGCAGCTGTTCTCTTCTGAACAGTTCCCTCAACAGCGATGACGAACTCACTTCTTAAGGTGCCTGCCTTTTCAAAGCCCTCTGCACCTACATTTTCCTCGCCGAATACTATCTGAAGTATTCCGCTTCTGTCTCTTAAATCTACGAAAATGAGACTTCCTAAATTTCTTCTCTTCTGTACCCAGCCCATCACGGTGACCTTCTCACCGATATTGGCATTTGATACCTCTGTACATCTATGGCTTCTATGTAAGCCCTGCATTGATTCTGCCATTTTATACTCCTTATATTTCTACTATATATTTATTCTAATAACTGTTTGGTACCACTGCTACACAGCTAAACTGCTGCTTATCAGATTCCTATCTGTTAAAGAACTCAACAAACTCCTCGTAGCCCTCTTTCATAAGCTGCTCCTTCTGGAATTTCTTGTTCTTGTTCATGCGCACAACAAGCACCTGCTGTCCGTTTGCTCTTGCATCTTTTGCCTGGTTCATGACATCAACAAGCTTGTCTGCCGGATATTTCTTCTCAACCAGATAAGCCACCTTCTTTGGACTCTCAGGAATCTTGAAGCCGCTCTCCATGAGAAGCAGGATAATTCTCTCAAAACCGATTGAAAAACCACAGGCCGGTACATCATTTCCGGTGAACTTTCCAATCATCTTGTCATATCGTCCGCCACCGCCACAGGCTGCGCCAAGCTCAGGCATTGATATCTCAAAAATAGTTCCTGTGTAGTAGCTCATTCCACGAACAAGTGTAGGATCAAATACGAGCTCAAACTTTGCTCCCTTTGTGGCATTGACAGCAGTGGCTATCTCTGTCATATTTGTAACCACTTCTTCGTCTAAATATTCACCGAGCTTTTCTGAAAGAATATTTACACCCTCAGTGACATCCCTTGTCTGCTCCAAAAGCTTAAACAAATCAAGATATTTGTCAATATTTTCCTGTGGATAGCCATCCTGTGCAAGCTCACTTGCAACGCCTTCCACTCCTATCTTGTCCATCTTATCGAGTGTGATAAATACGCTGTCGTAGTCCTCCTCAGCGAAACCACTGTAAGCTGCCATAGCCTTTAGGATTCTTCTCTCGTTGATTCTTATCTCAAAGTTCTCGAAGCCGAGTCTGCCGATTGTGGTAGTGGTTGCTGTAATCAGCTCTATCTCTGCCAGATTGCTTGGCTCTCCGAGTATATCTATATCACACTGTGTAAACTGTCTGTAGCGGCCTCTCTGAGGTCTGTCTGCTCTCCACACACTGCCCATCTGAAGTGCCTTAAACGGCGATGGCAGGTTGTTGGCATTGTTTGAATAATATCTTGAAAGTGGCACTGTAAGGTCGTAGCGCATTCCAAAGTCTACTACATCCGACTCTTCCTTTGCTGTCTCCAGATTCAGCTTCTCGCCTCTCTTCATTACCTTGAAGATAAGCTTCTCATTTTCTCCGCCCTGCTTGCTTGTGAGATTTGCTATATTCTCCATGCATGGTGTATCGGTGTAAATCCGAAGCTTCTGTATGTATCCTTGATCACGCTTGTCACATAATCACGGATTTCCATCTCTGCAGGTAATATATCCTTCATGCCGTTGACCGGCTTTTTGCTCAGTGCCATTTGGTTTCCTCCATCTATATTAAAATATTGAATTCATTAGCTATTCTATTATACTTTTCGGTTTTGCAATCGTCAAGGGTTTATGGCAATTATACGGACTGCAAGCCACGGCACCGCCAGGGCATACGCATATGCTTTACTTTCGCTACGCTTTGCCGCTAAGATACTGTACGGATTATGCTTTTTATTCTTCTATGCTTGACGAAACCGTCGAAACGCGCCGTCCATGGCGCGGTTCTCCTTGACTTGCCCTCCATGGCAAGTCATTTCTGTGCTTCATACGCATATTCCTACAGTGTCTAAGCGGCTTCGCTATTCGCTCAATCAAATGCATATGCGTGCGCCCTTGCGGTGCCGTGACTTGCAAATGCTAATGCACATCTACTGTGGTGGATTGCAGATGCCGCACGGAGACAAGCCCATGGATTTTGCTTCATCAAGCGTTACCTCTGTGTCACTCTTTTTCAAGGTCCGACAGCCCGCACGGTGATATTTCTTGCCGGTTGCTGTGATATGAACCATTGTCTCGCTGTTTGAGGAATCTGCAGCGCTATTTTCTGCTACTGAGCTGTCTGAGCCTGATGATGCACTTCCTGTTGTACTGCCTGAAGAGCCGGATTCTCCTGCCCCGCTTCCAGCGCTGCTCTGCGAGCCTTCATTCTGCGGTGTACCCGTCTGAGCGCTCTGCTGCGGAGTTGTACCATCCAGCCAGCTATCACCATTCTCATAGTTTATTCCGACTCCGGGCTGCACATTATAGCAATAGACATTAAAAAATATGCCGCCACCGTTATCCTCAACCGACTTTGCCTCTATGAGAACGCCGTTTGCAACTAGATTGCTACCCGAGAACATCGGAGTCACTCTGTAAAGCACATGATTTCCTGTATTGTTTACATAATCCGCTACCAGATTCTCAAACGGAAGCATGCCCTCCACATTCAGGTATCTCGTGCCGGTAATAAGGTTCTTTGGATTGGCATTCTCCCCGGCAAGCTGATAGCCAATAAGATGACAGCGATTATATAAATACCTGTCCTTTATCACATCATACTTCACCGTATGCCAGCCTGATGGCTTTATCATGCCTATCTTGCCACGCTCCTCAGTCGGCATGATATCCTTGCAGATATTGGCATAAGCCACACCGCATCTGCCAAGTGAATCCAAATCACTGTAATTTTCAAAAGCAGTGGTAGTCATATCGCTGTCCGTAAAAAAAGGCTCATTATTGTTGACAGCCACGTATGCCTTGCCATCATATGCAGGAATCGCATCAAGTGAAACATAAGAATTGTTGTTTACAAGATCCTCCTGTGGCCCATCCGCATTATCCTTGCTGCCTAAAGCACCGGAAGAATCCTCACCTGCCACTTCAGCTCCTGCGGCATGCCCGGCACCTTCAGTGCCTGATAAATCAGTGGAGGCACAGCCTGTAAAAATTGTAGCAATTGCAAGTAATTCACATAGTGTAATTGCAGCTGTTTTCCTTAACTTTAGCCATATGTTCATATAAAATCACTCTTTCTATCAATCGATTGATATTGGATTTTCCCTAATCACAATAAATTAAATGAATACTTAAATTACTAAACCTAATATACTTTTATTTCCTCGCTTCATTTATTATAGCAAACAATTGTTCGCTTTTCAATCCTTTCTTATTTTATCCCACCGCAGCCTCGTAGAAGCAAGGCGTAGATAAAACCGTTGCCGGTTACAACAATGTGCAACTCGCAACTCTCTCCTAAGCGGATTCCATTCACAGCGTAAGGGCCGTAAGCCCCACCCGGCGGGGTGAACACGGACTCTCGTGAGAGCGCATAGCGAAGCTGTTTAGATACTGTAGGATTATGCCCATGAAGCACAGAAATCCGCAGCCATGGACGGCTGGGGAAGGCGTTATGCGCCACGGACGGCGCATAAAAGCCGGTTTCGTCGAGCATTGAAAACCCAAAAGCATAATCCGTACAGTATCTTAACAGCGCAGCGTAGCGAAAACGAGAGTCCGTGTTCACCCCGCCGGGCGAGGCTTACGGCCCGAACCAACTAAAAAAGCCACCCAGGCATAACACCCGGTGTGGCTTTTAATCATGTATTATGAAATTATGTGAATCACCTAATGTGAATCAACACTGCTATATTGCAGAACAAATCTACTCGCAAAGCTTAGAAAACTCATCCGCAACAAACTGAACCTTGGTTCCGATAATAACCTGAACAGAATTCTTGCCAGGCTTCATAACGCCTGCAACACCTGCAGATTTAATCTTCTTGTCATCAACCTGAGTGATATCCTTAACCTCAAGTCTAAGTCTTGTGATGCAGTTATCAATGCTTGCAATATTGTCTTTGCCACCGCAGCCCTCAAGAATAGTCTTTGCTACTGCTGTGTAGTCATTGTTAGTAAGCACTGCCTTCTTCTCTGCCTCGACATCATCGTCCTCTCTACCAGGGGTCTTAAGATCCCATTTCTTTATAGCGAAATAGAATACAATGTAGAATACGATAAAAGCTGCGATTCCAAGAGGAATGATGAGCCATGTCCTTGCTGCAGCCGGAAGTGAAGATGAGAATAATAAATCCATCGCACCGGCTGAGAATGAGAAGCCTGCTCTAAATCCAAGAGCTACTGTAATCATTGTGAAAATACCATAAAGTAAAGCATAAATCACATAGAGAACAGGAGCAAGGAACATAAATGCAAACTCGAAAGGCTCTGTAACACCACAGATGAATGCACAGATAGCTGCAGAAGCAAGGATACCGATGGCAGCCTTTTTCTTAGCAGGCTTTGCACACTTAACCATGGCAAGTGCTGCACCAGGAATACCAAACATCATACATGGGAAGAAACCTGACATGTACATTCCGAGGCTCCATGAAACATCCTTTGATGTCTCGCCTGCCCAGAAATGAGAGAGGTCTCCAAGTCCGATAGTATCGAACCAGAATACGTTGTTTAATGCGTGGTGTAATCCTGTAGGGATTAACAGACGGTTCAGGAATGCATAGATACCTGCGCCGACTACGTCAAGACCAACGATTGCTTTACCGATAGCTACAAGAGCACCGAAAAGTAATGGCCATACGAACAGTAATACTACAGATACAAGGATTGAAACAACACCTGCAATAATTGCTACGCAACGCTTGCCACTGAAGAATGACAGCCAGTCAGGAAGCTTTGTATCCTTAAATCTGTTGTAACACAAAGAACCAATAACACCGGCTAAGATACCGATAAATGGGTTTGCAATCTTGTCGAATGCAAGTGTCTTTGTAGCGCTGTCAGCGATAGATGGCATGATTGTTGTAACAAAGTCTGTAGACAGGAGTGTTGTCATCATCAGCCATGAAGCTAAAGCTGCAATACCGCCGGTACCGTCGTTCTTTTCCGACATACCGACACCAACGCCGATTACAAAAAGGATGGCCATGTTGTCAATCAAAGCGCCCCCTGCTTTAACTAAAAACAGACCTATTAAATTACGCACTCCCTCGATGTCACCACCCTGCATGGTTGCAGGACATAAAAAATATCCAATACCCATGAGAATACCACAGATAGGAAGTACTGCTACGGGAAGCATTAAAGCTTTACCCAGTTTTTGAAGAAATTTCATAAATTTCCCCTCCTTTACATTATGTATACTAAACTGGAGATACTCCAATAAAGTTCGTTATTATTATATAATTATATTCAAATCTACGCGAGACTTAAAATCTCATCACCGGCGGATACATCCCCCTCTTTGAGCATCTTTATCTCACTATAATCAGCAGTGTTGCCAATTAAAACCGGAGTAATGACATTAAGATCTGCTGCCTTAATCTGCTCCAGGTCAGCCTCCATCAAAAGGTCACCCTTCTTCACCTGATCACCAACGGAAATATGTGATTTAAAAGGAGCACCCTTTAGTACCACTGTATCCAGACCAATGTGCAAAAGCAGCTCAACTCCCTGAGTGGTCGTCATGGTAAAAGCATGCAACGTATCAAATACAGCTGTCACCTCACCATCCGCCGGAGCGTAAAACCTGCCCTCAGAAGGAATCACGGCCACGCCGTCTCCCAATATCTTCTCAGAAAAAGTAGGATCCGGAACCTCTGTAATAGGAACCACTCTGCCGTTGCACGGAGAACAGATCACCTTTCCCTTTGACTTATTCTTAAAAAAACCTAACATGATATCTCCTTTCCGTCGATATACACACTCACAATATCCAAATCATCATTGAGAAGCACAAAATCTGCTCTCTTTCCTGCAGAAATGCTGCCTGCTTCATCATAGATGCCAATCTCCTTAGCCGGATTGGCTGTAGCACACATAATAGCCTCCTCAAGCGGAATACCTGCCTGCCTTACTGTGAAACGCATACAATCCATCAGATTGGTTGCCGAGCCTGCAATTGTCCCATCATGGAGTGTAGCAAGCGGACCTCTGACCGTCACTGCCTGTCCACCGAGTGTATACTCACCATCCTCAAGCCCTGTGGCTCTCATGCTGTCACTTATTAAAATCATGCGCCTCGCACCAAACATGGCAAATGTCGCCCTGATAACCGACGGGTGAATATGCACACCGTCACAAATGAGCTCTGCATGACACTTTTCTGAATCTCTCACAGCCCCGATAACTCCCGGATTCCTGTGATGAAGCGGTGGCATCGCATTATACAAATGTGTAGCATGGCTTGCACCATGCTCAATAGCCTCTACTGCGGTGTCATAATCAGCCGCTGTGTGTGCTATTGAAACCACAACACTTCCTCTTACCCTGTCTATAAAATCAATCGCGCCCGGCTCCTCCGGAGCGATATCTACAAGCTTTATCAAGCCCTGGGCCGCATCCTGAAGCTCACAGAAATAATCATAATCACATCGCATGATATTCTCTGCCGCCTGTGCGCCCTTTTTAGAAGGACTGATAAAAGGCCCCTCCATATTGATACCTACAAGATGTGCACCACCATGATAATTATAATCACCGGCATTTTTCATGACACTCAAAAGCTCATCCCTTTGAATGGTCATAGTAGCCGGACACACGCTCGTCACTCCGACAGAAGCCTCGTATGCTGTAATCACATCAAGTGCCTCTGTGGTACCGTCACACATGTCAGCACCCTTGCATCCATGAAAATGAATATCCACAAGACCCGGTATCATGATAAGACCTGATGCATCTATAATCTCCTGCGGTGCGCTGTCATTAGCCGCGTCCGTGTCAGCTGTTCTCTCCAAAACACTGTCAAAACGGCCATCCTTAACGACAACATCACCTTGCATAAAGCTGCCATCCTCTGTAAATACCCTTGCATTTTTTATTATCATATACATGTACCTTCTCAACTAAAAAACATCTACAAACAACTCAGTGCAGCCTCATCCGCTACAAGCGTAACATCATTGTGCAGCTGCAATACAGAAGCCGGCACCTGTGGTGTAATCGGTCCAAAGAAAGCCTTGTGAACAATCTCTGCCTTATCCTCACCACTTGCAACAATAAGAATCTTCTTAGCCTGCATGATGGTCTTGATGCCCATTGTATAAGCCTGCTTCGGAACATCATCAGCCGATGCAAAGAAGCGCTTATTAGCCTCAATAGTAGACTCTGTCAGATTCACACAGTGTACCTGCTTGTCAAAAGACTCGCCCGGCTCATTAAAACCGATATGACCATTGTGCCCGATACCAAGAAGCTGTAAATCAACACCGCCAAGAGACTGAATCAGCTCTGTATAGCGCTTGCACTCCTTCTGTGAATCCGGCTCCATGCCGTTTGGCAGGTGAGTATTCTCAATCGGAATATTCACATGATCAAACAAATTCTGATGCATAAAATAATAGTAGCTCTGGTCATTCTCACGGCTTAGTCCCTTGTACTCATCAAGGTTCACCGTCATAACCTCTGAGAAGTCCAAATCCCCCTTCTTGAACCACTCAACGAGCTGCTTATACAAGCCGATAGGTGTAGAGCCTGTAGCCAGTCCCAATACACAATTAGGCTTCATAATCACCTGTGCCGATACGATATTTGCAGCCTTTCTGCTCATATCTGCATAATCCTTAGCATGATATATTCTCATGAAAAATCCCCCCAATTCGTAAAATATACCCAATA
>OHCD01000773.1_pt1 | contig 15662 bp, 12 predicted proteins | sample 1577561 | NCBI WGS metagenome assembly OHCD01 (sample SAMEA3879510, study PRJEB24766) | human gut metagenome | biome: human-associated habitat; feature: feces | place: USA | collected 1985/1987 | reverse complement strand
ACCGCTTTTTGACACCTGTACTTTGATCTTTCCCACACTGCCTGTATATTTTACCATGATATAACCGGACGCTGTATTGGACGCATCCAGGGTTGCTTTATCATTTTTGTATACAGTAGCACCGGAGGCAATGGGTGTAAGTACATGGGCCTCTGCTGCCAGTCCTGTTACCAGACCGGTCTGACCTGCTGTCATCATAATTGCTGCCGCCAGTAAAACGGATAGGATCTTCTTTGTTTTTTTCACTGCCTGTTCAACTCCTTGTACTTTCGCACATCTACTGTTTTGCCAGACGCTGACGCACGATCTCATAAGCTAATACACCTGCTGCAACGGAAGCATTCAGGGAGTCAATATCACCCTTCATAGGAATGGATGCTACCATATCGCAGTGTTCTTTTACAAGTTTGCTGACGCCTTCCCCTTCATTTCCGATCACAAGTCCAATAGGGCCGGTAAGGTTCATTTTATACATCACGTCACCACCCATATCAGCACATACAAACCAGAGACCTCTCTTCTTTAAGTCTTCCATGGTAGCGGTCAGGTTTGTAACTTTTGCAACCGGAGTATAATTAAGCGCACCGGCTGATGTCTTCGCAACGGTAGCTGTCAGACCCACTGCACGGCGCTTTGGGATAATGACCCCATGTGCACCAGCCAGATTGGCAGTACGGATGATAGCTCCCAGATTGTGAGGATCCTCGATCCCGTCAAGAAGGAATAGAAATGGCGGTTCGCCCTTTTCTTCTGCCAGTTTTAACATATCTTCTACCTCTGCGTATTCATAAGCAGCCGCATAGGCGATGACACCCTGGTGTTTTCCTGTCTCAGACATCTGGTCCAAGCGCTCTTTTGCAACATAATTGATAATGGTATCGTATTTTTTAGCTTCTCTGACAATGGTACGCACCGGACCATCCTGACAGCCGTCCAACACAAATAATTTGTCAATTGTTTTTCCGGAACGGAATGCCTCTAACACGGCATTGCGTCCCTCTATTTTCAGCTCTTCGTAGCCCATTACTCTCTCCTTTTACATTTTAAGTGCAAGTTCGTCTACACCGGTCTTTACCAGTTCCACCAGACGTTCAAACTCATCTTTTAAATACAGGTATCCCATCAGCGCCTCAAATCCGGTTGCTTTCCGGTAATCAGACATTGTGGCATTTTTTGCCATTGTCGGCGATTTTGCATTCCTTCCACGACGGTACACTTCTGCTTCTTCCTCCGTCAGCATCGGAAGTAATTTTTCAATCATTTCCGCCTGTGTGTGTGCTTTTACGATCTGGCTTGTCCGCTTGTGAAGTTCTCCTGCTCTCGTGTTTCCTTTTCCTACGACAACAGACCGGATCACCAGATCAAATATTCCATCTCCGATATAGGCTAACGTAAGAGGCGAATATGTCCGGATATCCACTTCACTGATTCCGAACTGTTCTTTGATATAAGAGTCTATTCCTTTCTGCATTGGCATTTCCTCTCTCTCACGCTTTGTGCCAGATCACACCTTCTCGGATATCTTTCAGTACAATGCCTTTTGCAAGCAGTTCATCGCGGATTGCATCTGCTTTTGCAAAATCTTTTGCTTTCTTTGCTTCCTTTCGTTCTTCAATCTTTGCAAGTACATAGCTTTCTAATTCTGCATCGATCTCCTCTTTTGCATCTGCCTGTGCCGTTGTCAGATTTAAGGATAATACTTTATCAAAATCATTGATCAGCGCAAGTTTTGTCTTATCGTTCATATCATCTTTGAGCAGATCATAAATGATCGTGATCGCCATCGATGTATTTAGATCGTTGCTGATCGCATCCTCAAATTTTGCCTTATAAGCATCAAATTTATCCTGCTGTACTGTTCCCTCATCCTTTAATTCTGCGATTCGTTTGGTCAGTTTTTTATAAGCTGCAGCCATATTATCTAATACTTCATAGGAAAACTCCAACGGTTTTCTATAATGGGACTGCAGACAGAACATACGGTATACGATCGGATCATACCCCTTTTCCTGCAGCAGGGATACGGTAAGGAAATCCCCTTTGGACTTACTCATTTTTCCGGATTTATCATTTAAATGCTGTACATGGAACCAGTATTTACACCATGTATGGCCAAGGTAACTCTCTGACTGTGCAATCTCATTGGTATGGTGCGGGAAAATATTGTCTACACCGCCGCAGTGGATATCTACATACTCGCCCAGATGTTTCATACTGATGCATGAGCACTCAATGTGCCATCCCGGATATCCAACGCCCCATGGGCTATCCCATTTAAGCGCCTGATCCTCAAATTTTGACTTTGTAAACCAGAGTACAAAATCATTTTTATTTTTCTTATTTACGTCCTCTTCCACATCGTCGCGTACACCGACTAACAGCTCTTTTTCGCTCTGGGAAGAAAATACATAATAATCGTCTAATTTAGATGTATCAAAATAAACATTTCCACCTGCCACATAAGCATAACCTTTTTCGAGCAGCACCTCGATCATATGGATGAACTCCGGGATACAGTTCGTTGCCGGCTCCACAACATCCGGTGTCTTGATATTTAACTTCTTACAGTCACTAAAGAAAGCGTCTGTATAATATTTTGCGATCTCCATCACTGTTTTGTGCTCTCTTTTTGCACCTTTTAACATTTTATCTTCCCCGGTATCTGCATCGGAAGATAAATGTCCCACATCCGTGATATTCATAACACGTTTTACATCATATCCGACATAGCGGAGTGATTTTTCCAATACATCCTCCATGATGTAACTTCTGAGGTTGCCGATATGTGCAAAATGGTATACGGTCGGTCCACAGGTATACATGCCGATCTTTCCATCCTCATGCGGGATCACCGTTTCTACTTTTCTTGTCAGTGTGTTGTAAAATTGAAATTTATTTTCCATTTAAATAATCCTCCTTTAGTTTTGCGGAGCAAAATGCGAATCCTCTGATGAGCAGAGGATTTTACTCCTTGTTTTGCGAAGCAAAATGTCTGCTATGCCTGCATAGCATGTGTCCTTGCAGGAGCAGAGGATTTTACTCCTCCTACTTAAATATGCCTTTGTTTTTATCTAAAAGCGCCAAAACTTCCGGTTCTGTTGCCAGTTCCTCTGAAAATGCCGATGCACTTCCAGTACAAACCCCCATCTGGAAAGCTTCTTTATAGCTTCCCGTCTTTAAATAACCTGTTACAAATCCGGCTACCATGGAGTCCCCGGCGCCAACCGAATTGACGACCTTACCCTTTGGTGCCTCCGCCTGAAAGATGCTGCCGTCTTCAGCAACCAGCACTGCTCCGTCGCCAGCCATGGAAACGAGGACATTTCCTGCACCCTTTTCCTGCATCTTCTTTGCGTAAGTGATCACATCTTCTTTTTCTGTTATTTTCACACCGAAAATCTCACCAAGCTCATGATTATTCGGTTTAATTAAAAACGGATGATACTGTAATACATTTACGAGCAGATCTTTTGTCGCATCCACAACGATCTTTAAATCCTTATCTGCAAGATATTTCATGATATCCATGTAGATGGTCTGCGGCATCACATCCGGGATACTTCCCGCCATAACCAAAACATCTCCATCTGAAAGCCGATCCAGTTTTTCATAAAGTGTTTTGATGTCAGCTTCTGATATCGCCGGTCCCTGTCCGTTGATCTCACTCTCCTCGTCGGAACGCATTTTTACATTGATCCTTGTCATTCCTTCTTTTACCGGAATAAAATCCGCCCGGATTCCTTTTTCCCTGATCAGACGCTCCAGTTCGTTTCCGGTAAATCCGGCATAAAACCCAAGTGCCGTGTTCTCCAGTCCAAGATTTTTTAACACCATGGATACATTGATTCCTTTTCCACCCGGAAAAATCTTCTCCTCTGATGTCCGGTTGACCATTCCGCAGGTGAAATGCGGAACTGTCACAATGTAGTCCAGTGATGGATTAAATGTAACAGTGTAAATCATTTTCTCAGTCTCCTTTCTGCTTTTCCCGCGTTTTTGTTCCGCAGGTCTTCGTATTTTTTATACTTCAATTACATTTTTACATTTACGGTACGCAGGTTTTGTAAGACCTGTCGTGATGACCTTTGCACTCTCAAACGGAGCAAATGTCACACTTGATATCTGATTGAACTTGCTATCATCTGCTAAGATATAACATTCTCTGCAGTTCTCCATGGAGCGTTTTTTTACGAGCGCTTCTTTTAACTCCGGTGTGGAAAATCCGCGCTGCATACTGATTCCGTTTGCTCCCCAGAATCCTTTTGTAAAATTATATTTTTCAACCGAAGAAACAGCTTCCTCTCCAACGATTGCCTCTGTCACCGTCTTGAACTCGCCGCCAAGAATATATACCGTACAACCTTTCTGCGCAAGTTTTTTTGCATGTGTGATCGCATTTGTCACAAACACTGCCTGTCTGACCGTAATAAAATCGATCATCAGATCCGTCGTCGTACCTGCATCAATATAAACAAAATCTCCAGGTTCGATCAGCCCTGCCGCATATTTTGCGATCTTTTCTTTTGCACCTTTGTTCCGTTCTCTACGCTGCATGACTTCGTCATCCTCGGTACTGTATGAGGTGTTTTTTAAAATTGCACCGCCATGGACTTTAATGAGCTGACCATTTGCATCCAGTGTATTTAAATCTCTCCGGATCGTTGACTCTGATGCATCCAGTTCTGTCATAAGCTGCTGAACGGTCACGCTGCCCATACTCTCTAGTATGGATAAAATTCTTGTAAATCTTTCTTCTGTCAGCATATCTTTTCCTCCAATTTCATTCACAACCGTTCAAATTCGTTCATCTTTGATAGCTTTATTATATGATTCCATTCCGTCACAGTCAATCAAAATCAGTCAAAATCATTCACAAAAATTCATTTTAAAAATTGTGAAATATGCAAAAAAACTGTCGGAAGAATCGTCTCTGTTTCCACGACAGAATACGATTCTTCCGACAGTTTTTACATTTTTGATCTGATTCATACGAATCTCTGTTATTGCGCTATGTTTTTGCACATCCAAAGTCTATTTTTCACACTGCTTTCCGTTATTCACACGATCATGAACGCTTTACTCCCCCTTTTGAAAACGTTCGATCGCATCTTTTACATCATCCGCAAAAATTTCAACCACCTCTGCATTTTTCGTCTTATACCGTATGATACCCATTTCCTCAAATGTCTGTCCGGCAATATAACACCGCAATGCCATCAGTACGCCACTGTGCGTTACGATCAACACATCTTCCGTCTCCCGTTCTAAGATCATTCCGAGTGTATCAAGCGCACGCCTCAGCACTTCATTGTAACATTCTCCATGCGGTGTATGGACATAACGCCTGTTGGCATCCCAGTCCTGATACTCTTTCGCATTTTCCTGCGTAATGCTTTCCCAGCTTCTGCCTTCCCAGTCGCCCATATCCATTTCCCGCAGACCATCCGCCGCAATACATGGAATATCAAGCGCGATCGCCGCCTCCTGTGCCGTCTGTGCTGCACGAAGCTGTGGGGATGTATATGCCCGCACAACCTGAAGAGTCCCTTCCTTTTTCCGATCCAGAAGCATGTCCGCAAGCTCTTTTGCCTGCTGCTTTCCATTCTCATTCAACGGCACATCTGTCTTGCCCTGTATTTTCTTTTTTACATTCCAGTCCGTCTCTCCGTGACGTACAAAATATAAAATCATTGATTTCTCCTCTTTTGGGTGATGTTGTCATAAATCAAGTATAAACAATTCGTTTTGATTTGTCTATGTGAATCCATACAACGGCAGATTCTTCTTGCAATTTATGATTTCCCCATGTATACTACATCTATCGCAATTCAATTTTATTTTCATAGAATCAAGATGAAGATATTTACAATGCATTAAAAGGAATTTAGATCTCATTATAAAAATTCCCCGGGTTAATGTGATCATCCTCACATTAACCCGGGGAATTTAATATCTGGTAATTAACAGCCTATTTTACGCAATCTGCTCCATAACAATATCTGTCTGAACATCCCATGCCAAAACGGTTACCTTTAATACAATCTGTTTCTTCTCCGGGATTTCTTTTATTTCTGCCGGATCATACTGCAATTTTAATCCGAATTTGCATCCCTTTTGACCCTCTAAAACTTTTCTCTGATCACCTGGAAGATATTCTTTATTGAGTTTTCTCTTTGCAGACTCATAAATATCAATTGTAAATTTTTCCGGCATCCTGTAGGTATGTCCCTGATATTCGATCACACATTCCTCCGGCTTTAAAAACCGGTAGGTATAACAAAACATCGTCTGTCTGGTTGTTTCCGTAATTGCAGGATCGTATTCAAAATCCCCACCGTTCACAAATCTCCCGCTTGGTCTTACGCTCTGGCGTACTTTCTGTGTCCTTTTTGCCTCTATGATCTCAACCTGAAATTCTTTTTCACACATCCTATGTGCTTTCCTCCTTCTGTAATGTTATTTTTTCACTTTTATGCTCTTTACCGCACTGTAACTTCCCTTGATCTGCTTTCCATTTGATTTCTTATATGTACAGACACGGACATAATAGTTTTTGCCGCCTTTCAGTTTCCCAATTGTCCTGGATGTTGTCTTGTTTGCGTCAATCGTAATTGTTTCTGTGTTCTTCTTAAATTGCCTGTCTGTTGAATATTGAATTATATAACCAGTTGCACGTTCATCTTTTTTCCATTTGACAGTAACTTTTTTTGATTTTGCGGATTTTACAGAAGAAATATCTGCTTTTACAGGTTTTACCGTTATAAGGACTGTCTTTTTTGTTGACAGATAATTGCCCTTGGCTGCGGCAGAAATGGTTACCTGCGTCTGTCCGTAACCTTTCATTGTTACAGTTCCATCTTTGCTTACCGTTGCTACTTTCTTATTCGATACCTGATAAGTTAATTTTCCACCACTTTCACTTTTTGCATTGAGAGAAAATTTTTTCGTTCCATAAGTTTTCGTAACATCAGAAGCTGTAATCTTTTGTTCCTTCGGTGCTGTTCCGTAACTGTATGAGTATTTGTACTTCTTTGCAAATTTTTCTGCTTCTGAACCTTTTTTACAATAGATTGTAATCTTCTTAAAAGCATCCTTATCTATCATTATTACATTCGGCATTACAATACTTCTCAACCCGCTGCAGCCAACAAATGCATTATCTTCTACAAAAAATACCCTGTCTAATACTACTGTTTTCAGATCTTTACAGTATGTGAAGGTATCTGATTCAATCGTCATCGTACTGGGAATTGTAATATTTGTCAAACCCGAACCGCTAAACGCTCCATTCCCTATGTAACATTCATTTTGGGGAAGTTTGATACTTGTCAGACTACTGCACCCCCGAAATACATATCCTTCTATATTACTTAATTTTTTTGGAAGATTTACATTTGACAAATTACTGCATCCGCTAAATGCACTTTGTTGTATAGTTGTAACCTTTTTAGGGATATCAATACTCTTTAAGCTCGTACAATCTGCAAATGCCCATGCTGATATCACCTCAATATTTTTAGGCAAATCAATACTGGTCAGACTGCTGCATCCACCAAATGCTGTTATTTCCATTTCCTTTATGGTATTTGGCAATTTAACACTCTTTAATTTGCTGCACCCATCAAAAGTGCTTTCTTCTATTTTTTTTACACCCTCCGGAATTGTAATTCCTGTCAGACTACTGCATCCGTTAAACGCATTGGCTCCTATACTTTTAATGGTTTTTGGCAGTGTAATACTTTTTAATTTTTTACAATCACCAAATGCATACTTACCTATGCTTTTTACACCTTCTGGTATAGAAACTTTAGTGATTCTGCCATCCCTATAATACTCAGAAAAGGCATATGCTCCGATCCCAACAACGCCATCCGGAATTGTAACATCTCCACCAGGACCATTGTATTTTGTCAGTACACCGTTTTCAATTTCAAACTCTGTTTGTTCTTCAGTTTCTACCATCTGCGATTTCTCCAGGATTTCTGCTCCCTTTACCACTGCAGGACTCACACTTCCAAATAACATCGTTACTGTCAGCAGTCCAAGCCATATTCGATTTCTTTTCATACTCTTTTCCTCCATTTCACGCAATCTGATCCATAACAATATCTGTCTGAACATCCCATTCTAAAACCGTCACCTTTAATACAATCTGTTTCTTCTCCGGAATTTCTTTAATTTCTGCCGGATCATACTGTAATTTCAGGCATCCTGTAGGTAGGTCCCTGATATTCGACCACACATTTCTCTGTAATGTTATTTTTTCACTTTTATGCTCTTTACCGCACTGTAACTTCCCTTGATCTGCTTTCCATTTGATTTCTTATATGTACAGACACGGACATAATAGTTTTTGCCGCCTTTCAGTTTCCCAATCGTCTTAGATGTTGTCTTGTTCTTTGTGATCGTAACAGTCTTAACACCCTTCTTGAATTTCTTATCCGTAGAATACTGAATCACATAGCCCGTCGCCTTCGTATCCTTTTTCCACTTTACAACCATATTTTTGGATTTTGTGGATTTTACGGATGCGATCCTGGTCTTTACCGGTTTTACTGTCAAAGTGATCGTTTTCTTTGCTTTTGGATATTTTCCTTTTGCAGCCGACGTAATCGTGATCTTAGTCTGTCCATATCCTTTGACTGTTACTTTTCCTTTTTTATCTACGGTAGCAACTTTCTTGTCTGCTACGCTATACGTCAGTTTTCCGCCGCTCTTGCTCTTTGCGCCAAGGGAAAATGCTTTGCAGCCGTAGGTTTTGGTAATGTTTTTTGCAGTGATCAGGTTGGAATTATTATCTGTATTTCCGGCAGAATCTTTCTTCTTTACCGTAATCGTGATCACTTTCTTTGCCTCAGAATAATTCTTTGTCTCAGATGCAGTGATCGTAATATGCGCTGTTCCCACACCCGTCAGTGTTACCTTGCCTTTTGCATCCACCTTTGCAACCGATTCATTATCAGAAACATATGATAATTTACCGTCGCCGCTCGTCACAGCATCGATGGAAAAGGCTGCATCGCCATAGGTTTTTGTGAAATTTGATGCAATAATTATCTGATTGGTTCCTGTTATATCTGTTTTAATCTTATAACCATGTCCATATGCATAAGATTCAGCATAAGAGCCTTTCCTGCAGTGAATTGTAATATTATTTTTATTACATCCATAGAATGGGTCACCCAAACCATAATAAACATAAGTTGTATGCGCATCCATTTCTGTCACACTTGCTGGAATCGTAATATCTGTAAGACCGGTACAATTTTCAAATGCAGCATTTCTTATAGTTTTTACCCCGTCTTTTATTATGACTTTTTTAAGTTCCTTGCAATGTAAAAACGCTGACTGATCTATAGTTTCTACACTTCCTGGAATTACCACACTTTCCAATTTTCTGCAGTTACCAAAGCCACCCCACCACCAAGTGTCCAGTTCCTTAACACCATCAGGAATTATTGCTTCTCCTTTAAATCCTTTAGGACAAAATAACATTTTAGTCCCTGATTTATTATACACAATTCCATCTATTGATTGATATGCCTGGTTATTATTGTCTATCTCAATCGCTTCCAAGGACTCATTTTCCAAACATATCTGAGCAAAATCTATATTTTCCAAACTTTTTGGAATGATTATCTTTTTTAACTTTTTACATCTTGCAAACCACTCTCCAAAACCATCAACCGAAACTTTTGTAATCCCATTTGAAAAAGTAACATATTGCAATTCATTACAATCTCTAAACATGCCATCACTAAAGTCAGTTACACTTGCTGGAATCACTACGTTTTTCAGACCACTTTTCGCAAATGCCTGGTCACCTATACTTGTTATCCATTCTGGAATATCTATATTGGCCAACTTACTGCATCCTTTAAATGTTCCAGATTCAATACATGTTACATACTTTGGTATAGTAAAACTTGTCAGGCTGCTGCAATCAGAAAATGCACCACACTCTATATTCGTTACACTTTCCGGAATATTTATGCTTGTCAGGCTTGTACAGCTATCAAATGCTCCCATCCCTATGTTCTTTAACCCATTCGGAAGCATAATACCTGTTAAACTACTACATCCCTCAAATGCACTATCCTCTATACTTGTTACGCTTACAGGAACGCTTACATTTATCAAACTACTACAATCTAAAAATGTACCATTTTTTATCGTTGTCACACCATTTGGAAGCGCAACATTTTTCATGCTGCTGCATTTACCGAAAGCATCTTCTTCTATATCTTTTATCCCATCCGGAAGAGTGATACTACTTAGATTTGTACATTCGTAAAAAGCAGTGCGTCCTATACTTGTCACGCTCTTTGGAATACTAATTGCCCCTAATTTACTGCAGCCATAAAACGTAGATGATTCTATTCTCGTTATACTATCTGGAATACTAATATCTGTCAGACTACTACACCCAAAAAATGCGTCCTCTCCTATACTTGTTACACTTTGGGGAATACTTATACTTGTTAAGTTGCTACATTTGCTAAATGCGTACTCTCCTATACTTGTTACCCCATCTGCAATACTAACACTCTTTAAATTTTCACAAGAACAAAATGTGTTCTCCCCTATGCTCATTACACTTCCAGGAATATTTATACTTACCAGTCTTTTACAAGACCCAAATGCATCATAACCAATATTTTTTACACCTTCTGCCATTTTTACATGTGTCAAATTTTCGCACCAAAGAAATGCAAATTTCCCTATATCTGTTACACTTCCAGGAATACTTACACTTGTTATACTATTGCAATCCTGAAATACTCTTTCCTCTATACTAGTTACTCCTTCCGGAATCACAATATCTCCTCCAGATCCATAATAACCTGTGAGTATTCCATCATCGATAATAAACCCATTTTCATCTTCGACTTCTTCTACTTTTATAACATCCTCTGATGTTTCTGTTGCTTCCTGTACTTGTGTTTCCGACACAGACTGATTGCTGCCGGATTCCATTTGCTCTTCTGTCTCCGTTACCGCAGTTTCAGTCATCTCCTCCCCTTTCGTTTCCGTTACTGCAGACTCCGTCGCTAATTCTTCCGTCTCGGTTTCTGCAGGCACTTCTGTCACTTCTGCTGCTTGTGCGCCCTGCACCATTGCCGGACTGACATTTCCAAGCAGCATGGCTGCCGTCAACACGCCGATTAACATTTTTCTCTTTCTCATGCTTTTCCTCCGTTTGTAATATAATTGTGTTCATTTTTTTAAATTGCACTATGGTTATTATATTATGCAAACTAGCAGTTTGCAATAGCATTGTTTTAGTTTGTTTATTGTTTGACATATTATGTATAAACTTATCAGAAAGGAGATTTGCCATGACATCGAAACACGAACAGGAATTTAAAATGATCGGTCTTAATATTGCTTACTTTCGAAAATTGAAGGGTATCAGCCAGATGAAATTAGCAGAAACAATCGGTATCAGCCGTACTCATATGAGCAATATCGAAGCCCCCAACATGCCAACCTCCGTTTCTCTTGAGACACTTATGGATATTGCGGACGCACTTGATATCCCGGCATACGTACTGTTATCCTTTCACTCAGATATTGAGATTGATACACCTTCTGTTTAATTAACTGCAAATCTGTCACACCTGATTTTTCTGATTCAAATGATTTCCACCCACAATACGCATCCTATTTTCCAGATACATTCTGCTTGTCTGTTATGATGTTTTTATGTTATACTACATCTATCGCAATTCGATTTTATTTCCATAAGATCATTTTCTGAATACCACTCTTTTTCATTCCGGCATTTCGCCAGCTATTTCAGAAAACTATTGTGAAAAACACTTAAATTTTTTATAATCAAAGGAGAAAACTACATGGGGAAAAACAAAAGAAAACGCAGTCACACAAAACATGTTTTTGTGCAGAAGAAGTACCGGGATGCCTTGTTCCGCAGGATTTTTAATGAGAAATCAGTTTTGATGGAGTTATACAATGCCCTGAATCAGACAGATTACGATGATGCAGATGAACTGATCTTTTACACGATCGATGATGTGATCTATCTCGGATATAAAAATGATGTGTCATTTATCGTCCGAGGCACGCTGAATCTGTATGAGCACCAGAGTACCTTAAACCCAAACATGCCGATCCGCGGACTGATCTATTTCGGCAAGCAGTACGAGAGCTACATTAAACAAAATAACCTGAACATTTATGGAAAAAAGTTGTTTTCATTACCGTTTCCGCAGTTTGTTATATTTTATAATGGGGTTGAACCGTTGGAAGATAATAAAGATTACATAGAGCTGCATCTTTCAGATGCGTTTATATGTGCTGAATCAAACCACCTGACAACAGATGCTGCACCCAGACAGCCAGTCGTTACTACTGATATGCCTGTTTCTGATATTGATGTCCCTGACTCCGCTGCGCAAAATACGTCCAGCCCCATCAGCACCCGCCCCTGCTTAGAATGTACTGCGCGGATTTACAACATTAATTATGGACACAATCAGGAATTAATGGCGCGATGCCGGACTTTAGAGGAATATTCCATTCTGATTGGCAGAATCTCTTCGAAGGTCAGAACCGGCATTCCATTAAAACAGGCAGCAGATACCGCTGTACAGGAATGTATCAGGGACGGTATTTTGCAGGATTTTCTTATCAAACACAGATCGGAGGTCGTTGGTATGTTATTGGAAGAATTTGATATGGATGAATATATTAAGATGGAACGCAGTGACAGCTATGAGGATGGGCATGAGGATGGTTTAGCGATGGGTTTAGCGGAGGGCAAACGTCTTGAGCAATTACACATCATCCACAACATGTTCCAGGAAAATATTCCTGCACAAAGCTGTGCTAAGTTGCTTGACAAGGACGTTACATTTATCAGCAAAGTGTATTCTCTATGTCAGGCTCACCCTGACTGGTCAGATGAAGATCTTTACAATTCACTAAAAGAAAATTAAACTCATTATTTCAAACAACAGACTACACACTCCACGCATATTCTATTTTCAAAAACACCTGTAATTACATGCCCAACAACATATAATTACAGGTGTTTTTATTACTGAAATATTTCTTTTTTACAGATCACATAGGAAATCCCTGCCACAACCACTTCCGTGATCCAGAACGCATGCCAGACGCCCGCAGCCCCCAATATTTTACTCAAAATAAATGCCAATGGTAAAATAACTGCTATGTACCTGAGCACAGAAATTACCAACGATTCTTTTCCCTTTCCCAGTCCTTCCAACGCACCTGATACCGTGACGGAGACCGATGACGCAATAAATCCAATGCTGATCAGACGAAGCGCCTCTTTTCCAAATTGTATCGTCTCCGGATTACTGGTAAACAATCCAATGAGCGTCTGCGGCACTGCCATACAAAGTATCGTTCCGATTACCATGACCCCCGCGATCAATACCAGCGCTGACCGGAAAATTTCTCTGACACGCTTTGACTCTCCCGCACCGTAGTTATATCCGATCAGAGGACGCATCCCCTGCACGACACCATTTCCTGTCAGATATAAAAATGTCTGTAATTTAAAATAAGCCCCAAGTACAAGTACATAGCTGGCAGAATAAACCGCAAGAATCGCATTTAATGCAGAGACCTGTACAGACGGCAGCGCGATGCTCAATGTTGCCGGGACACCGATCGAATACATTTTCCTGCTAAGTTCCGCTTCCGGTTTCATATCTTTCCATCTTATTTTTACCGGAATCGGTTTAAAAAAGTAAAACAGCAGATAGCTGACAAGAGAAGCCATCTGACCGATCCCGGTTGCGATAGCAGCTCCCCGGATCCCCATTTCAGGAAAGAAACCAATTCCAAATATCATAAAAGGATCTAAGATAATATTGGTCACACAGCCGATCAGCATACAGAGCATGGACGTTTTCATGCGCCCCACTGACTGAAAAATTTTTTCAAAGCAAAGCCCTGCCGCATTGGGTACTGCAAAAAGAAATACGATCTGCGCGTATGCTGCGCCCATGTCTATGATCGACCTTTTATCTGTAAACATGGCAAGAAAAGGTGCTGTGATTGCAATGCAGACTACCGCTAAGATCAGTCCGTGGATCATATTAAAAAGTGTTCCAAGCGACGCCGCCTTATCCGCCGTGTTCTGCTTTTGTGCTCCAAGAAAATATGCGATTGTCGCATTGATTCCAATTGCAAATCCGATAACAACTGCATTGACCAGATTCTGCAATGGGAACACCAAAGATAGTGCCGTCATCGCATCTTCGCTGATGCGCGCCACAAAATAACTGTCAATGATATTGTAGAGCGCATTGACTAACATGGAAAATGTCATTGGCAATGCCATGGAGATCACAAGCGGCATGACCGGTTTTTCTTTCATAAAATTCTGGTTCATTTTTCATTCCTTTCGTTTCATGACATGAGGACACATCGTGGTTTCAGACTTCTTAATTGGCAGATTCCACAAAACCGGGACTGCTTATGTGCAATCTGACAACAAAAAAACGCCACACAGTTGCAAATCATTGCAGCTGTGTGGCGAAAAATAGAGTTCATCACTCAAGAAAAGTCCACTCCATAAAATGGTTTTGGAACTATATTATAACCAGTAAATTTTATTTCTGTCAAGTAAATCTTATTTTGCAATATCAATACGCACCAGTGCTTTGCGAAGTGCAAATTCAGCACGTTTGACATCGATTGCCTCTGTCCGGTGGGCAAGCCGTTCCTCGGCACGCTGACGCGCAGCTTCAGCACGGTTCTTGTCGATCTCATTCGGCCACTCTGCAATCTCTGCGAGAAGTGTTACCTTATCCGGCAGAATTTCCGCAAAGCCGGAATGTACTGCCGCGATCACGTCATCTTCACCCGTCTTGTGGATCTTTACGATGCCGGGTGCTAACACGGTCGTGAGCGGAATATGCTTTTTATACACACCGATCTCACCGGAGGCAGTGGTAAACTCGATCATATCACCCTCACCTGTATAAAAAACACGATCCGGCGTAATGATCTCTACCTGAAAGAGTCTGTTTTCTTCTGCCATACACACCCTCCATTATTACTGCATCTTTGCGCGGACATCATCGATCGTACCTGCATTTAAGAAATAACTCTCCGGTACATCATCATGCTTTCCTTCAAGAATCTCCTTAAATCCGCGGATTGTCTCTGCAATCGGAACATATTTTCCATCCAGACCGGTAAACTGTGTTGCAACGAAGAACGGCTGGGATAAGAATCTCTGTACCTTTCTTGCACGGCTTACAACCAGTTTATCATCCTCGGAAAGCTCGTCCATACCAAGGATTGCAATGATATCCTGCAATTCTTTGTATTTCTGTAAGATCTCCTGCACACCGCGGGCTACCTCAAAGTGCTCCTGGCCAACGATACGCGGGTCTAAGATACGGGAAGTAGAACCAAGCGGATCCACTGCCGGATAAATACCGAGTTCTGCGATAGAACGCTCAAGTACGGTCGTTGCATCCAGATGTGCGAACGTGGTTGCCGGAGCCGGGTCTGTCAAGTCATCCGCAGGCACATAAACCGCCTGAACGGAAGTGATAGAACCGTTCTTTGTAGATGTGATACGCTCCTGCAGAGCACCCATCTCTGTCTGTAATGTCGGCTGGCTGTTCAAAAAGACCACCACGGAACCGCTGATC
>OHCD01000741.1_pt1 | contig 16114 bp, 16 predicted proteins | sample 1577561 | NCBI WGS metagenome assembly OHCD01 (sample SAMEA3879510, study PRJEB24766) | human gut metagenome | biome: human-associated habitat; feature: feces | place: USA | collected 1985/1987 | reverse complement strand
CAAGTTCACTGAGAGTATAATGGTATCGTAATTTAAGACACTTCAAGAGACATTTCTTAATGAATCTGATATACTGTAAACACTACAGAAAGAAGGATTTTTATTATGTCTCGAACAAGAAGAAATTTCTCAGCCAAATTCAAATCAGAATTAGTGATTGAACTGCTCAAAGGAGAAAAAGACTTAAATACAATCGCAACCGAAAACAATATTCAGCCGAATCTTCTCCGCAACTGGAAGAAGGAGTTCCTCGATAAAACATCCGTGGTTTTTGATGACACACGAGAGGATAATCTGAAAGAAAAACTCGCTTTAGAGCGCAAGGAAAAAGCTGAAAATGCGAAAAAAAGTCGGCCAGCTATTAGGAGAATAAAAGTATGGGAGCTGTAAAAATATCAAAAGGTATCTACGAGTATAAAGGATACAGAATTAGTAATTGTGGTTATTATGAACCAGATCATTGTATATGGTGGGAAGCCGTTGATATGAAAACGGGATGTGCTGATTATCACGCAACTACAAAGAAGTTTTTAATGGAACAAATTGATGACGATTTAAAAAAATAAAGACAAGTAAAACCAATCTTTCATTTGAATAGATTGGAGGTGATTTGTTGAACAGCATGAATTTGCGGAAAGCAAACGGGATCAGACTCCTGGCGGAAATGCCGGAGAGATAGATATGGATACAGAGTTTCTTGATATTTCGAAAATGTCGGAAGAAGAACTTCCATTCCGATAAAAACGAGGGGGTTAAAAGATGGATATTGAAAAAAAGATCCGGAAACTGCTGGCTCTGTCAGAAAGTCCAAACGAATTCGAAGCCCAGGCTGCACTCTTAAAAGCCAGGCAGCTTATGGCAGAGTATAAATTAACCGAAGCAGAGCTGCATGAGGGAAATAAGAAAGTCAAAACAATCAAAACATCTATTTCCTGCACAAAACAAACAAATTTTTGGATATTTACTTTATCTACCGTTATTGGCGAAAATTACTGTTGTCAGGCTGTACATGAAAGAGCAAAACACTCAAAAACATATTTTATTGGATTCGTTGGACTCGAAGAAGATGTGAGTATATGTGTAAATATTTTTACATATGCAGTGGACTGCGTTTTAACACAGATACAAAATTTGAAACAGACATACTGTAATTTATCGCTTGGTGCGCAAAAAAAAATAACCAATGGATATGGAGCCGGTTTTTGTGAAGGGGTAAGAGAAGCATTTTCAAAGCAGGATCAAGAAAAGGAAAAAGAATGGAGTCTGATACTACGGTTACCGAAAGAAGTCATAGATTTTTGCGACAAATTTGATACGGCTCAAGGTAATATGTATGATACACCGATAGACTTCAGGAAATTCTCATCTGGATATTTAGATGGAAAATGTTTTGGAGAACAGAAACGGTTACAGCCTGCACGACATGCCAGCACAATTGAATGAGATTTTGGAGGATTGAAATATGTCATATTACTGATATTTATGAAAAACAAAAAGACTACAGCGTGCTTAAGAACGAGGAAAAATATATGATAGAAAAAGTATACGATGATAATACGTTATCATTCAAAGAAAAAGGATTGTATACAGCAATCTACCTGAACGAAACCATGAACGTGGATCAGTTAGTGGAATCTGGAAAAGATAAAGCAGATGCTGTACGATCCGGTTTAAAAAAACTGATCGAAAAGCAATACATAAAAAAAAGTGTTGTCCGGGAAAAAAACGGAAATTTCGTTACGGTATATTACCAGGCAATTGAGTAAAATGCATCATACATCTTGCGGAAGCACAGTGACCACGTAGAAAAATGGATAACCCCAGTTGTAAACGTGTCAGAGCTTGCAGAATGGACAAAACTGCCTGGTATGGTAAAAGTACCAGGCAGACAAAAAAATCAAAATAAGGGTGTAAATTGTGACGCAGTGACGAAAATGAGGCTACGGATCGCAAAAGGCTAGAAACAGGAGGTTTTTACTATGGCAGTCTACAAAAGAATCCAAAAAATAGATGGTTATACGATGATGTCAAATTATCATTTACGCGACATGAATCTTTCCCTAAAGGCAAGCGGATTGCTGTCTTTGGTATTATCCCTTCCTGCAGACTGGAAATATTCGGTATCCGGTTTGACAGCTATCGTAAAAGAGGGAAAGAGTGCAGTCATGTCTGCGCTGAAAGAGTTAGAGGAGAATGGATATCTGAGTAGAATGGAATATAGGGAGAATGGAAGATTTCAGGGTGTGGAATACATTTTTCTGGAGTATCCTGGCCAGTTAGAAGATATGGAAAATCCAAATGGCCATGAACAGATCATTCAGAAAATGCAGCGAGAAGTAGCCGAACGAATGCAGGAAGGAATGAAAGAAGAAAAAAGTACGTCTCAGAAAACAAGCAGAAATGAGGAATTACAAAAATTAAAAAAAGTCCATTCAGAAAAGCAGGAACAACCAGAGAAGCAAGATGAAAAAGACTTACAATCCCAGCATTTATCGAAAGAAAATCCATGTCTGGATTTTACGGAAATGGAAAACCGGTATACGAAAAATCCAGATCCGGTACAGCCATATCAGGATTTTACGGAAACCGATTTTCCGTATACGGATTTTCAACCACAAATAATTAAAGATATACCAATTAAAGAAAATGATATAGATAATCATATCATATCCTATCAATCAAAGATGAATAATATAAAGCGGGAAACAAAAAGAGATGGGATGGATCGGATATCTGCCTACCGGGAACTGATTCGGAAAAATATTGATTACGAGAACTACCCGCCGATCTATAACAAGCAGGAAGTGGATGAACTGATCGATCTGATTGTAGAAACCCTAATGCTGCCGCCGGATGCAGGAACAATTCGGATTGGAGGAAAGGAACGTCCTGTTTCGATTGTAAAAAGCATGTTCCTGAAGCTGGATAAAGATCACATCTGTTATATCCTGAAGTGCCTGCACAATACGGAAAAGAAAATCGGGAATATCAAGGCGTATCTTTTGACGGCACTGTATAATGCACCAATGACCATCCAGAATTATTATACCAATCTGGCTAATTGTGATTTGGCACCGGATAACAGGCAAAAGTAAAACGAAAGGAAGAGAAATGTGGGAAAAGGAAAAAGAGTAAAAATGGCCGTATCAAAAAAACAGCCAGAGAAAAAAAGGCAGAAAAAGAAAAGCAGCTTGTGGATCATAGCGTTGATTGCTGTTATTTTGCTGATTCTTGTTGGAGTCGTATTTTTGGTACTGCCAAAATTTCGAAAAGAAGCTGCACCGGAAAAACCGGAAACGATCAAGGTGGAAGCTGCAGAGAAAAGCTATGCTGCCGGAAGTAGGATTTCAGAAAAAAATTTCCGCGTATACGGAATATCCGGGAAAAAGAAACAGCTTCTGGATGCAGATACATACAGCGTGTCACCGGCTAAAGTGCCGGCACATGGCCACAGTGTTACCGTAGAGGTTTCCTCCAAGGCATATCCGGATATCAAGGCAGAGATAACAGTGCTTATTGACCGTGATGAAAGTGTTAGGTATAAAATCGGCAGAGAAAATCCAGATGATGTGGAGGCTATCCTGTATTCCAACGGGGATCTAGAAATATCCGGAAAAGGAAGCGTCCGGAATTTCAAATCAGATTCTGCGCCATGGAAGAAATATTCTGTTAAACGGCTGACCTGGATTGATCCGGAGGCAGAAGTGGAAAGCATGGACTACTGGTTTACAGGAAATGACGAATACCTGGAAACATTGTGCCGCATTCCGGACACAGTGAGAAGCATGGTGGAAACATTCAAAAATGCCACAGCGATGACCAGTATGCCGGATATGTCTGGTGCGGTCCGGCTGGAAGATATTACATCCTGCGCAGAAGGGTGTATTGCACTGGAAAAGGCCATGGAACTTCCAGGGAATATAAAACAGGCAAAAAAAGCATTTTACGGTGATACGGCGCTGATCGATGGAGCCGATACAACAGCCTGTATGCAGCTGGAGAACATGGATTCTATGTATTACGGCTGTATGGCTCTGGCATCTGTCCAGATTCCGGACAGTGCGAAAGAACTTTCGAATATCTGCAATGGCTGCGTCAACCTGAAAGAAGTACATATCCCATCGTCTGCACAGAAAATGAACAGCAGTTTTTTCGGATGTACCGCACTGGAATCCATAACCGGTGAAATCCCATCTTCCTGTACGGATAGCGGGAACCTGTTTTCCGGCTGTAAGTTCCTGAGTGGAACACTTACCGTTTCCTGTACATCCAAGACAACCCTTTCAAGCTCGTTTTCGGACGCTGCAACGGCTGGAACAGGACTTACGATCATTTTACGGTACGATGCAGAAAAATCGCAGGAAACGGCCAATACGGGTTTCTACGGGGGAACAAAAAGTGCAGATGAAATCCTGAACGCATTAAAGGCATCTATGGAAGCCGCATTCAGCAGCGGAAGCCATATTACAATAACAACAAATGCAAATAAAACAGAGGGGTGATTAGAATGTAATAAAAATGCAATATGAAAAATAGCAAAAGACTCTTGTAATTACGGAATTGGAAAGGTAATATGATAATATGATCCAAAGAAATAAAAAAGGGGGAGAAACCATATGGACATGAAAGAGCTTCGAAAAAATGCAGAAAAAGTAATAGCAGAACGTTTTCCGAATTTCAATTTTTCCACACTGGACTGGGGAGAGCTTGATCCATTCTATCTGGAGCATCCGGAAGAAATACCGATTGAGCATGAGTTTATTGGCTACCGGCAGGATGGTGATGTAGCGGAAGATTACCAGGGAAACCTGTATCTGGTTCTTTGTGATCCAGGAATCCACCCGATCGGAAGTGTATGCATGGAACAGTCCGAACTGGACGATGCCGTAAAACTTGGAAAACGGGAAGATTATACCGGGGAACTTCTGGAAGAAATTCCAGAATAAAAAGTGAAATAATAAAACAAGGAATCCCGTGTCAAACGTTGACATGGAATTCAAACAGAAAAATCGGTGTCAATGTTTGACACGGACGGAGGAAAAAGTATGAGAAAAAGAATCGCAATGGTACTTCTTGGCCTGAGCCTGGCAGTAGGCACACCGGCCGCAACAAATATGTTCCCAGTAGTTTCTGCCCAGACAGTACAGGCAGCTGGAAAAACCGGATGGACACAGGAGTCCGGAATCTGGTATTTTTACAAAGACGGTGTAAAACAGACCGGCTGGCAGACCTGGGACGGAAAAAAATATTATCTGAATGCAGACGGAACCATGAAAGCAAATGAGTGGATGATTGATACGGATGGATCGGTTTACTACTTCCGCAGCTGGGGTGGAGCTTACCTGAACTGCAAGGCAAGAATCAACGGCAGAAGTTATACTTTCGGTGCAGACAGTAAGGTACAGGGTTCCCAGTGGGTTGTAAAAGGCGGAAAATGGTATCTGGTGAAAGACGGAAAAATTGCAACGGGCTGGCAGACCTGGGATGGAAATAAATACTACATGAATAGTGATGGAAGTATGCGCTCCAATGAGTGGAGACTGGATGATACCGGAAAAATCCGTTATCTCTGCAGCTGGGGAGGAGCTTATAAGAGCCGGTCTGCAAAAATCAATGGACGTTCGTATACCTTCAATAGTGCTGCAGAAGTAACCAACATGCAGTGGATCGTGATGGATGGACAGTGGAAACTGGCAAAAGATGGAAAAATTGCAACGGGTTGGCAGACCTGGGACAATAACCGTTACTATCTGAACGCAGACGGAACCATGAAAGCAAATGAATCTTTCACGGACGGGGGAAAAACCTATTTCTTCTGCAGCTGGGGCGGAGCTTATAAAAACTGCTGGCAGACCTGGAACGGAAAAAAATATTACCTGCATGATAACGGTGCAGCCTATCAGAATGAGTGGCTGAAAACCGGAGGAAAATGGTACTGGTTCCAGGCAGACAGCACCATGGCAGTGAACACAAGCTTTACATACAAAGATAACCTGTATTTTGTGGACGGAAACGGAGTTATGCTTTCCGGATGCTGGAAAGAAGAAAACGGAGCAAAATACTATATCCGGAGCTGGGGCGGAGCCTGCAAGGATATGCAGATGAAAATTTCCGGAAAGACATATTATTTCCGATCAGACTGCAAGATGGTAACGGACCAGACGGTAAACGGAAATTACTACGGAAAAGACGGTGCGCTTACAACAAAACCAGCAGCAAAACCAACGGAGACACCAAAACCGACGGAAACGCCAAAGCCGACGGAAACGCCAAAGCCGACAGAGACACCGAAGCCAACAGAGACACCAGCAGAAACCGTTTATGCAACAAGCGTAACAATTACACCGAACAGTAATCTGGAATTAACTGAAGTTGGACAGACACTGCAGCTGGCCGCAACCGTATATCCGGAAAATGCAACCAACAAAGCGGTAAAATGGACTTCGGATGATCCAGAAGTAGCAAGCGTAGATGAAAATGGACTTGTAACCGTTCATAAAAAAAATGGTCTGCAAAAAGTTACAATTTATGCATCTGCAGAAGGTGTAGAACCGAATCAAGGATCTGTAAGTAGATATGTTGAAGTAAAAATTAATATCCCATATACCAACGAAGAGGCTCTTGGAATGACCGTTTACGATCAGGAAGTTTCCAGAAAGATTTTCGACCTGGTAAATGAAGAACGTGTCAAAGAAGGACATGCAGCTATGATTTGGGATGAAAAACATTGTTATCCGAGAAGCGTTGCCGCTGCCGGATACCACATCATGAGATCAATCACACAGCCAGGATACGGAACTTCTGATAATCTGGCCCTGCATGGTGGCAGACAGAACGGCTGCGGCGGTGGTCTGTCATATACAGATTCCGATGATCTTGCCCGCCAGATCTTCAACCTTTGGATGTCCTCTCCAGGTCATAAAGCAAACCAGATGGATGATTATAATGCATATGGAGCAATCGCTGTAATGTATGGACAACCGCAGGAGTATAACGGAAGAAAAATTGTGAATTTCTCAGCTGTATTCTCATTTGCAAATCAGGATCTTGACTTTCCAGCTACTTGGGAGAATCAAGATATGGGAATGGGCGAAGTCCTTGGTATGACAGAGAACGATTATAATTTGATCACAAACTACTTTATCCGATAAAAAAGAATCCCCTCTCGTAGACGAATTACGAGAGGGGATTTGTATGTCGAAGAGGTAGTAAAATAGTCGATGATATGCTATACTGAATCTAATCAGATCAGAACGTGATAGGGATAGTCAGGTGGTTGTCTTTTCTGGAAACAGAAAGGGGGTAATGCCAATGAATACAATGGAAGTGTTGACGCTTTTATTGGTTGTCTTAGAGGCATTGTCCTACATAGATAACCATCGCAAGTAGAAAGAAGGCTATTCCCTACCGCAAATAGGGGATAGCCTATGTCTCTTGTTGCTCTTTGTAATAATTTAGATTATTTCAGAAAGGCAACCACCGACACTGGTATATCCTTGATTGCTTCTGATTTGATTATAAGCTGCCGGACGAAAAAAGTCAAGCAGCATGGGGGATGCGCAGAACTTTGCGCATCCCTTTTTCGAAAGAAAGGTGAAAAAATGAATACTACAAAAAAAATAATAAACAGGATTGTAGTGTGTGGAGCTATGATTGCCATAGACATTAATACATATGATCTGTAGAAAATAAGAAGCCAAGGCAGCGTTTTTGAAACGATATTTCAGATTCGCTAATTTTTTTATAAAATTTTTCGAGAAAATGTACCCTTTTTAGATGAAAATGTACCCTTTTTCAAAGAAATGTACCCTTTTCTGAAAAAATGTACCCTTGCACGTCATCAAAAGGTATGCTATGTTATACTTGCAAAAGAAGGAAAACAGAAGGGACAGCAGGTAGGACAAAAAAATCTTTCAATTGCTCGTGTCAATGATTGACACGAAAAAAAGGAATATGGGCTTTCATGCATCAGAACATGGTTTTCATGGGCTGGTGCATTTTTTATGCCCATTTTTAGGGGGTGATGCCGTTGCCCGGAAGAAGTGGCAACAAAAAGTAAAAAAGGAGAGAGAGGAAAAATGAAAACAAAAGTAATACACGCATTCCTATGGATTCTGGTTTGTATGGTGCTTGGTATTACCTGTTATCAGTGCCGTGATTTAAGGGGTTATGTGATTCTGTCAGGTTCTATGGAACCTGTGATTCCCACAGGATCAGTGGCAGTTGTGGATTCATCAAAGAGGGATGTACGTCCAGGAAATATTGCTACGTTTGAGCGACACGGGGATCTGGTAACCCACCGGATTCTGTCAAAAACAGAAGAAGGATACCAGACAAAAGGGGATGCAAACATAGATCCGGATTCCGGAACCATTCCGGCAGAAAACATTCGCGGAACATATCTGTTCTGCATTCCATATTTGGGCTACGGATTCATGTGGGCTAAAAACCACATGTTTTTAACCGTAGGTTTTCTGGCGCTGTTTATGCTTCTGGTTTTCTATTTTCCGGAGAAAAGACCTGAACCAAAGGAACGGGAACAGGTAAAAAAAACAAAAAGAAAAAAAGGAGAATTACGATTATGACAAAGAAAAAAGTAGCAGCATTTTTTACAGCAGCAGCACTATGCGGCGCACTGGCCGTTGGATCATCCATGGCATATCTGACAGATCATGATTCTGTAACCAACAAATTTTCTGTAGGTAAAGTAGACATCGTTGGCCATGAGCCGAACTACACACCGGATAATGATGGAAAAACCAACAATATCGTTCCGACCCAGGTAATCAAAAAAGACCCGCAGATCGAAAATGTTGGAAAAAATGATGCTTATGTATATCTGGATGTTTCTATCCCGATTGCAAAGGTGATTACTGTTAATGCTGCAGGTAACCGTTTGAATGGAGGCGTTGCAAAAGATACAGAGCTGTTCTCCATGAACAATGTTTCTAAGAAATGGACTCTGATGTACAACAAGCGTGTAGGAGATAATATGGTTTACACCTACAGCTATAATGAAATACTTGCACCTGGAAAAACAACAGATCCGATCTTTACAAGCCTGACAGCTGCCAATATTGTAGAGGGACAGCTGGATGGAAAAGATCTGAATGTGCCGGTACATTACTATGCAATCCAGGAACTCAACACCGGAGAAGGAACCACGATTCCACAGAAAGCAGCTTCCGCATGGAAAAAATATGAACTGCAGAACCAGGGCCAGGCAGGACAGATCACGACTCCGCAGTCTGACGAAAGCGGAAATAATGAGGTTACAACCGTTGATGGAAACGGAAATGCAGCATCGGATGAAAACAAAACAAATACCCCAGATGATGTTCAGGTTGAGCCGGAACAGGATGGAAACAACACTTTATCGTAAGAATACTTTAAATAACAGTCCGGAAAGCCATCCGGACTGTTCTGAAAAAGAAGGGAAAACAGCATGAAAAAAAAGAAAAAACGAATGCTGTCAATTGCCGGAATGTGCTGCTGCGGTTTTCTTGCAGCAGCCACCGCAATATCGGGATCTTCTGCTTACCAGACGGACCATGATGAAGTAGTAAACATTATCAGAACCGGGAATAACACTATTATTCCGGATGAGGATTTTCCGACACCGACACCGGTTCCCTCCAGCGGATCAGTAGTAAAAAAAGTCAGAGCAAAAAATACAGGAGATGTACCTTGCTATGTCCGGGCATATATTACATGCAGTGAACCTGTAAAAGAGTTCACGGGACTTGACACCACAAACTGGGCTAAGGGAAATGATGGCTATTACTATTACAAAAAAGCTGTTCCGGTTGGAGGAACAACAACTTATCTGTTTACGGGGGTTACTGTTGCAGATGAATATGAGCAGGATAACCTGGAAGTAACAGTCTATGAGGAATCCGTTCAGACAACAGATGGTCAGAAAGAATACACTTCTTATCAGGAAGCATGGAAACGGTTTGGAGGAGGTGGCCAGTAATGAAAAGGAAAATTGCAATAGCAGCCGGAATTCTGGTCACGGCAGTAAGTACCATCAGTGGATCATATGCTTACTATCAGGACAGCGTTACCGTTACAAACCACATCAGCACCGGTGATGTAAACATTGGAATCCAGGAATACGAAAAAGATGGTGATACGGAAAAAGTTTACGCAGGACCTGCAGATGGAATTGTGCTTCCATCCCAGAGCATTTCAAAGATTCCTCGTATCACGAATTATGCGGAAACCTGCTACATCCGGGTGAAAACCACTTATTCCGGAGAGGCATCGGATTCCGTGTCAAACGTTGACACGGAAAAGCCAGAGGAAGATTCCAAAACGGATGCAGACCCGAATGAAACGCCGGAAGCAACAGAAGAGACAGCACAGGAAACGACAGAAAATGCCGAAACGGAAGTAACACCAGCACCGGAAGAGCCAGAAAAACCGGAAACAACGCCTGAACCTACAGAAACACCTTCGGTGGATCAGGATAAGGAAACGCCTGCGGAGTATGTTCTGAGTGATGAAGAACTGGATGGAATTTCCGATGAATGGGTAAAACAGGGTGAGTATTATTACTATACGCAGCCGTTGAAAAACGGAGAATCCGCAGACTTTTTCCAGAACGTAACGATTCCTGCAGCGTGGACATCAAAAGCACAGGACAGGGTTCTTGGACTTACTGTGACCGCAGAAGCGGTGCAGGCAGCAAACTTTACACCGGATTTTAATTCGGAATCCCCATGGGGCGATACGGAAATTGAACAGTGCGTACATGAGACGGATAACAGCATCACAGAAGTGACAAAACAGTATACCGCTATGTCCGTCACTTATGAAGGGGCTGCCAGAAAGCTGGTGGCTGCGCCGGAAGATTTCTTTAGAAATTTACAGACGGCAATGCCTGGCGATACGATCAGTGATAGTTTTCAGCTTTCCAATACGACAGCAACCAGTGCCGAATTTTTCTTCCATACGGAAACGCCTGGAAATTTAACGGATGAAGAACTTGACCTTTTAAAACAGTTTAAATTGACGATCACGCAAAACGGAAAAACCCTGTATAACGGTGATTTGCAGGCTGCATCCCTGAATCAGGAAATCAGTCTTGGAACACTGGAAACAGGGAAAAATTCGCGGGTACAGTTTACGCTGCAGTTACCGGCAGAACTGAAAAATGCATATGCAAAACGGGAAAGCATGGTAAACTGGATTTTCCGTGTACAGGGTGCTGAAGAACCGGGCAAAAACGAACCGTCCCCTGCCATTTCGCAGACTACGGCACCAAAAACCGGTCTTGCAGATCCATACGTTTTTGTTCCTCTTGGAATTGCGGCGGTAACGGCTCTTGGAACCGTGAAACTGTCCCGTAAAGAGAAGAAAGAGAGGAGGAAAAAACTGTGAAACGATGGAAAAAGGCACTGTCAGGGCTGCTTATGGCAGCCTTGATGGTAACTGGAATTTCTTTCCCGGAAAATGTTTTTGCTGTCAGCGCAGGCATGGATGGGTTACCATCTGTAGTTAATTCTGGTATTGGAAAAATGGTAGATAAAAGCAGCACGATTGACGGAACCTACAATTTTACGCCGGTCATCGGAGCAAATACAAAGATTAGATTTGGATGTAGCGATGGAAGTGGATCATGGGATAACAAATTTTGCTTAAATGCAGAACAACATGCTCATGCGTGTTCACAATGGTGGCCATTATCCAATATTAACGATGGTGGAAATACAAGATCTTTTATTCCGTATGAAAGATTAAAAGGAAAGATGTATGCAGAGTATACCAATGTAGGTAATGCGAATGGTTTACCTGTTACCATGCGGATCTGGTTTTTGGACTGGCAGAATACTGATATCAGCGGGTATCCGGGATATGAAGATGTAGACAATGTTGTTGTTTCTGTAGACAATACAAAAGGCGGTGCAACTCCTGTCATTGATATTAAAGGCTTGAAATGGATTAAGGTAAGATTTTCATATTACGATGAAAATGGAAATCCACTTAAGGTTAAGGGACATTTCACTTTATCTGATCTGGACTATTCCCAGGGATTTTATATTGATGGAAAAGTCGATGGCATTTATGTCACGAAGGAAGCTGATGATCGTCTAATCTATGATGCAAGAACGGATGCAATCTGGTCAGCAAAAAAGGGTTCAAATGCAGATGATGGTACTTCACCGGATAACCCGGAAGGATGGGTTACTTACACATATGAAGGCGATTCTCAGACTATGGTCTTTTATAATGGAGGAACCATACAAAATGTGGACGGTCCAGGTAAGGGACTTACCACAGTGCAATCATATCCAAAAGATTTTACATTTACTGGTGGGGATGCCATATTTAATGGATGGAAAGGATCAAGCCGGACCGAGGCAACAGATTGGCACGTATGGAATACTTCTGAGTTTGGCTACACCTCGGAAATGGTTATGGGACAGACTAGAAATGTAGATCTTGTTATCAAAAAGAAAGATGCAACAACTGCAGAAGCTTTGAAAGGTGCAGAGTTCACTGTTTATAAGATGCAAGGTGGCCAATGGGTTACATACACAAAGGCAACATGGAACGATCAGTATAAAGAATATATGGCACTGAATCTTAAAGAAACGGATACAGAGAATCGTAGTTTCAAAGTAGTGGAAACAAAAAATCCTGCAGGATATACCGGAACTTGGGAACAAGAGTTTACGGCAGAAAAAGAAGGTGTTGTCACCTTAACTCTGGATGTTACAAATGCCAGAAAAACCGGTCAGATCACGATCACAAAAACCGGTGAGAACAATAAAAAACTTTCCGGTGCGGTATTTGAAATCAAAGCTGCAAAGGATATTAAGACAGCCGGAGGCACAACCCTGGTTGCTGCCAATACGGTAGTTGATACCGTAACTACAGATGGCAATGGATCAGCAGCCAGCAAACAGCTGGAACTTGGTCAGTACATTGTCAAAGAAAAAACAGCCCCGGATGGATACGTCCTGGATACTACAGAACATGCAGTTACACTGGATGATAGCCATACCAGCGTCAATGTGGCCGTACAGAACCAGAAAAATGCGATTGTACTGCAGAAAGTAAGCAAAAACGATGGTACAGTCATGGAAGGCGTTACGTTCCATATCTGGAATGATGACAAGAGCTATGATAAAACGCAGAAAACAGATAGCAATGGACGGATCACGATTGATGGTGTGAAGGATGGAACCTGGCATTACCAGGAAACGGCAACCAAAGATGGATACGTACTGGATAATGCAGTGAAAGATTTCACAGTATCCGACGGAAAAGTCAATGGGCAGTCAAACCTGACAATCACGGTAGAAAATGATTATACAAAACTGGATCTTGCAAAAGTAGATTCCGGTACCGGAGAAAATATTTCCGGAGCGAAACTTTCTCTTCTGGATAGCAATGGCCGTCTGGTAGAAAGCTGGACATCCGGAAGCACACCGCACCGGATCGAAAAACTGAAACCGGGTCAGTATACTTTACGTGAGGATCAGGCCCCGGATTATTATAAACTTGCTGATCCAATTACCTTTACGCTGGAAAGCAAAGCAGATACGCAGACCATCACCATGAAGGATATGCGCTATGCAGACCTTACCATAGTAAAGAAAATTAAAGCAAGCGATATTACCTGGGCGCATGGAAACCCAACCTTTATCTTCACCGTAAAAGGAAAAGATATTAATGGAAAAGACCGTACCTTCCAGAATTATGTAGAGTTCACGGAAAATTACGTAAATTCACATACCGATGGACAGGGATATGTAGAACTTTCTGTCACCTGGAACAAAATCCCGGTAGGAGAGGACTACACCGTAACAGAACAGGATGTGCTGCGGTATCATCTGGTGAACGTTACCGGAACAGAGAATGTAAAGATTTCAAAATTACAGGAACCGGCGAAGGGCGTTGCTCCGGATAAAATTTTCTCCGTACATGCAAATTTAAAGGCGAAACCAACCGGTACATCCATCACATTTGAAAACCAGAAAGATGACTGGGGAACTACAACGCATGATACTTCTGTTAAGAACATCATTCCGTTAAAGTAACCAGCAAAACCGGATTTATACCCGTGTCAATGTTTGACACGGGTATTTCATTAAAGAACAGGGAGGCGTGAAAATGCGAAAAGCTGCTGGGTGTGTCCTGCTGGCAATTTTATGTCTGCTGGGTGCGTCTTATCTTCCACGGATTTTGCAGGAAGCACAAACCGACCGGGAACAGCAGAACCTTATCAGTGGCTATATCCAAAATCCAGATACAACAGATGAAGAAAACACAGAATCAACTACAGATGAGCCGGAAGAGGAAACAGATCCGAATATGGAAAGAATAGTTGATTTTCAGAATTTACAGCAGATCAATCCTGAGATTTTGGCATGGATCACAGTTCCCGGAACACCCATTGATTATCCGGTTGCTTTAGGAGAGGACAACAGTTATTACCTGAACCATACCGTAACAGGAGAAAGCAATATTCTTGGTTCCATTTTTGCAACTGCCGGAACAGATTTCGAAGAAAGCCACATTATTTTATATGGGCATAACATGGCATCCGGGAAAATGTTTGGAAGCCTGAAAAAGTACCATGATAAGGACTTCCGGAACACTTATCCTTATGTATATGTTTATACACCGGAAACTACTTATACCTGTGCGATATACAGCGTATACAGCACCCGGTATGACAGTGATGTTTTTACACTGGGATATAAAGGTGACAGCGAGGAATGGAAACAATGGATTGCAGAAACCGTACAGAATGCGGAATATGACTGTAATATTGCCCCGACCGGAAAGGAGAAAGTTTTTACGTTATCCACCTGCGTAGGTGATGGCTCCAGTCCTTACAGACTGGTTATACACGCCGTTACGGTTGCCCAGAAAGAGGTCGCGAATGCGGAAAAAGAAGCGTCTTAAAGCAAAAGTAAGAGCCAGAATTTGTATGATTTTGGCTTGCCTGCTGCTCTGCGGAACCGGAGTTTCCTTATGGAATGGAAAACGGGCTGAAAAATCCGTGTCAAACATTGACACGGGACAGAAAAGCAGCAAAACGGTGTCAAACATTGACACGGGTACGGAAAACCACCAGGCGGTGTCAAACGTTGACACGGATACGGAAAATCCCAAAGCGGTGTCAAACGTTGACACGAATACGGAAAAACCACAAGCGGTGTCAAACGTTGACACCGATATGGAAACCACAAAACAGGTGTCAAACATTGACACAGATACAGAAGGTATGATTTTAAAGGCTGATCCGGTGGATACGGCAGATAGGAATCATATCTGTTTTTTTGCCGTTTTTTTTATCGGCAGTTGGAGTGTATTGATGTTTCTTACTGCAATACGAAAAAAGAGTAAGAAAGATATTGGGCTAAGCGCCCGAAGAAAGGATACGTCATGGATGAAAATACATTAAGTATGGCCGAAAAAATGAATCAGCTGTATCAGGAACGAGAAGAGCAATATAAAAAACGTGAAAAGCTGTTCGATGACCGTTCCAAGCAGCTGCAGTCTCTTGCAAATGCATTGGAAAAGCAGAAAAATAGCCAGGAACAGAAAGCAACAGATCTGGATAACCGGGAAAAAGAACTGGACCAGATCCAGGATGCTCTTGCAGCTAAAGTAGAGGACATGGAAAAACAGGAAACTGCTTTAAAAACCTGGGAACAGGAAACAAAAGAATCCTTGGCGAAAGCAAAGCAGGAACAGGAAAATGAGCTGCTTAAGAAACAGCAGGAACTGCAAATGGAAAAGCTGCAGGCACAGAACTTAAGTATTGAGCTGCAGGCAGAGAGGGATAACCTCAAGATGATGCAGGAAAATTTAAAACTGTATCCGGATATGTCACTTCCAACGGATAAGGAAACAGAACTGCAGGCGAAAATTATTTCAATCCACGCTCCCGCGAGGGGAGCGACGTTTCTGAATCTTCACGGCTAGACTGTATTGCACATTTCAATCCACGCTCCCGCGAGGGGAGCGACAATAAGCATCAAATGTTCCTTCTGTAACATAACGATTTCAATCCACGCTCCCGCGAGGGGAGCGACGTTAAGCAGCACAATGGCAGCAAGATTCCTTCTATTTCAATCCACGCTCCCGCGAG
>OHCD01000731.1_pt1 | contig 16338 bp, 7 predicted proteins | sample 1577561 | NCBI WGS metagenome assembly OHCD01 (sample SAMEA3879510, study PRJEB24766) | human gut metagenome | biome: human-associated habitat; feature: feces | place: USA | collected 1985/1987 | reverse complement strand
GGACGAAGTTGTTGTAGTAGGTTACGGAACGATGAAAAAGAGTGACCTGACCGGCGCCGTATCTTCCGTAGGAGTCAAAGATATCAAAGACTCTCCGGTAGCCAATATCGGTCAGGCAATGCAGGGCAAAGTATCCGGCGTGCAAATTATCGATGCCGGCAAACCGGGGGACAATGTAACCATTAAAATCCGTGGTCTGGGCACGATCAACAACAGCAACCCGCTGGTGGTGATCGACGGAATCCCTACCGACTTAGGCCTGTCTTCTCTGAACATGGCAGATGTGGAACGGGTAGATGTATTGAAAGATGCTTCGGCAACTGCCATCTACGGTTCGCGCGGTGCCAACGGTGTAGTGATGATTACCAGTAAACGCGGTGCCGAAGGCGCCGGAAAGGTAACGGTCAATGCGAACTGGGCGATACAGAATGCAACTAAAGTGCCTGATATGCTGAATGCCGCCCAATATGCAGCATTGAGCAATGATATGCTCTCAAACAATGACGATAACACCAACCCTTACTGGGCAGACCCTTCTTCATTGGGAAAAGGAACCAACTGGCTCGACGAGATGCTGCGCACGGGAGTGAAGCAGAGTTATTCGGTCAGCTATTCCGGCGGCACGGAAAAGGCGCATTATTATGTGTCCGGCGGTTTTCTCGATCAGTCCGGCATTGTGAAGAGTGTCAATTATCGCCGCTTCAATTTTCAGGCGAACAGTGACGCCCAAGTCAACAAATGGCTGAAATTCACCACCAACCTGACATTTAGCACAGATGTCAAAGAAGGAGGAACATACAGTATCGGTGATGCGATGAAAGCCCTTCCCACCCAACCGGTGAAGAATGATGACGGCAGTTGGAGCGGTCCCGGACAGGAGGCGCAATGGTACGGAAGTATCCGCAATCCGATCGGTACGCTTCACATGATGACTAACGAGACGAAAGGATATAACTTTCTCGCGAACATCACCGGAGAGATCACCTTTACTAAATGGCTGAAACTGAAAAGTACCTTCGGCTATGACGCCAAGTTCTGGTTTGCCGACAACTTCACGCCGGCATACGACTGGAAACCGAATCCGGTAGAAGAATCTTCCCGCTACAAAAGCGATAACAAATCATTCACCTACCTGTGGGACAACTACTTCGTATTCGATCATACTTTTGCAAAGAAACACCGTGTAGGTGTGATGGCAGGTTCTTCCGCACAGTGGAATAACTACGATTATCTGAACGCACAGAAAAACATTTTCATGTTCGACAATATCCATGAGATGGACAACGGAGAAAAGATGTACAGCCTTGGCGGCAGCCAGAGCGACTGGGCACTGCTCTCACTGATGGCACGTCTCAACTACTCATACGAAGACAAATACCTGCTGACGGCTACCGTACGTCGTGACGGCTCTTCCCGCTTTGGTAAGAACAACCGATGGGGAACATTCCCTTCCGTATCTCTGGCTTGGCGTGTTTCTCAGGAAGACTGGTTCCCGAAAGATAACTTCCTGATGAACGATCTCAAACTGCGTGTCGGATACGGTGTGACCGGTAATCAGGAAATCGGTAACTATGGATTTGTCGCATCCTACAACACGGGTGTCTATCCTTTCGGAAACAATAACTCCACCGCTTTGGTATCTACCACCCTTTCCAATCCGAATATTCATTGGGAAGAGGTACGCCAAACCAACTTCGGTGTGGATATGAGCCTGTTCAATTCACGTGTCAACCTTTCGCTGGATGCCTACATCAAAAAGACGGCAGACATGTTGGTGAAAGCTTCCATCCCTATCACCTCCGGTTTTGAAGATACTACTGAAACCTTTACCAATGCCGGCAAAATGCGTAACAAAGGAGTGGAAATGACCCTGCGCACCATCAACCTGAAAGGTCTTTTCTCTTGGGAATCTGCTTTAACGGCTACCTATAACAAGAATGAAATTCTGGACCTGAACAGCGAAACTCCGATGTTTATCAACCAGATAGGCAATTCATACGTGACCATGCTGAAAGCCGGTTACCCGATCAACGTTTTCTATGGATACGTTACCGACGGTCTTTTCCAGAACTGGGGAGAAGTCAACCGCCACGCCACCCAGCCGGGCGCAGCTCCGGGGGACATCCGCTTCAGAGACTTGAACAACGACGGAGTGATTAACGACGAAGACCGTACGATTCTTGGCAATCCGAATCCGAACTGGTTCTTCTCACTCTCCAACAACCTATCTTACAAAGGATGGGAACTCTCCGTTTTCCTGCAAGGAGTGGCAGGCAACAAGATTTATAATGCCAACAATGTGGACAACGAAGGAATGGCTGCCGCCTACAACCAGACTACAGCCGTACTGAACCGCTGGACAGGAGAAGGCACAAGCTACTCCATGCCGCGTGCCATCTGGGGCGACCCGAACCAGAACTGCCGCGTATCCGACCGATTTGTGGAAAACGGCTCGTATCTCCGTCTGAAAAATATCACCCTTTCGTATACACTGCCTAAAAAGTGGTTGCAAAAGATTCAACTGGAAAACGCCCGTATCTCCTTCTCTTGCGAGAATGTGGCGACTATCACCGGATATTCGGGCTTCGACCCCGAGGTGGATGTCAACGGTATAGACAGCAGCCGTTACCCTATCTCGCGTACATTCAGTATGGGCTTGAACTTTAACTTTTAAATCAGGAGAAAGAATATGAAAAAGATAATAACTTTGGTATTTATGTCTGCCGTGCTGGCATTGACATCGTGCAACGATTTCTTGGATAAATATCCCAAATATGGCGTCGATCCCGAATCGGAAGTGACGAACGAGATTGCTGTGGCATTGACTACTGCCTGCTACAAGACTCTTCAGTCATCTAATATGTATAACCAGCGTATTTGGAGCCTCGACATCATCGCAGGCAACAGTGAAGTAGGAGCCGGAGGAGGTACTGACGGTTTGGAGACTGTTCAGGCTTCCAACTTCATAGCCCAGAGCGACAACGGCTTTGCTTTGTATGTATGGCGTTCTCCGTGGGTTGGGATCGGACGTTGCAACATCGTGCTTTCCAATCTGCCTTCGGCTGCCATCTCCGATGAGATAAAAGACCGTTGCATGGGTGAGGCATATTTCCTGCGTGCTCATTACTACTATATCCTCGTCCGACTTTATGGTGGCGTACCTTTGCGGTTACAGCCCTTTGAGCCGGGACAGTCGACGGATATTGCCCGCAATACGGTAGATGAGGTATATGCGCAGATTCTATCGGACTGTAAGAATGCGGTGGATATGCTTCCCCCAAAGAGCAGTTACGGAGAAAATGACAAGGGACGTGCCTGCAAAGAGGCGGCGATGGCTATGCTGGCAGATATTTACCTGACGCTGGCGCCCAATCATCGGGATTATTACAATGAAGTCGTTACGTTGTGCGACCAGATTACTGCGATGGGATATGATTTGTCTCAGTGCAAGTATGCCGATAATTTCGACGCTACGATCAATAACGGTGCGGAATCCCTTTTCGAAGTACAATACTCCGGCAGTACGGAATACGATTTCTGGGGAGGGGACAACCAGTCTTCATGGCTGTCGACCTTCATGGGACCCCGCAACTCCGGTATGGTGGCAGGCGCTTACGGATGGAATCTGCCTACGGAAGAATTTATCAAAGAGTACGAAGCGGGCGATTTGCGCAAAGATGTGACCGTGTTATATCAAGGCTGTCCTGCTTTCGACGGCATGGAATACAGACGTTCATGGTCGGGTACAGGTTACAACGTCCGGAAGTTCCTTGTGTCGAAGACCGTTTCGCCGGAATATAATACCAACCCGAATAACTTCGTGGTATACCGTTATGCGGATGTCCTGTTGAAGAAGGCGGAAGCCCTGAACGAACTGGGACATCCCGACCAAGCTGCCGCACCTCTGAATATCGTCCGTCAGCGTGCCGGACTGACGGATGTGCCGACTACCTTGAATCAGGAAACAATGCGGGAAAAGATTATTCACGAACGTCGGATGGAACTTGCTTTTGAGGGACATCGCTGGTTTGATATGATTCGCATCAATAATGGTAACTATGCGATTGAGTTCCTGAAATCCATCGGCAAGAATCAGGTGACGAAGGAACGTCTGCTGCTGCCCATCCCGCAGACAGAGATGGACTCTAACAATCTGATGACTCAGAATCCCGGTTATTAATCGCTTTTACAATCATTCATTTAGACAGATCATATGATGAAGAAATATATATATCAGATGCTGTGCTCTCTTTTCATCGGCGGAGCGATGGTTTCCTGCGCCGAGGATTATATGGAGACGGACAAGGGACATGATACGCTGACTCTTACGGTGAATCAGCAGGAGATCGTATTGAACGAAAAGAATCACAGTCAGGAGGCGTTAACGCTTTCATGGACTACGGGAACGAACTACGGAAGCGGAAACCGTATCTCTTATACACTGGAAATAGCCAAGGCGGGAACCGACTTCACCCGTGCCTATTCCGTAGATTTAGGAACGGGAACTTATCAGTGGACGAAGAAAACGGAAGAACTCAATCAGTTTCTGAACACGCAGCTAGGCGTCGGCTATGCCGAAAAAGTATCGCTGGAAGCACGCATTACCGCTACTGTTGCCGGAATGGAAGAAAAGGAGCAGCGTGCCACAGTTGCGCTGGATGTGACTACTTATCAACCGGTTACTCCGACGCTTTACCTCATCGGAGAAGCTGCCCCTAACGGATGGAGCGCCGATCAAGCGACGCCTATGGAGCGCACGGACAACGGACAGTTTACGTGGACAGGAAAGCTGAATACCGGTGTATTCAAGTTTATAACGACATTGGGAGAATTTCTTCCATCCTACAACCGGGATGCCGCTGCCAGAGAAGAACTACGGCTTATCTACCGCACATCGGGCGACGAACCGGACGAACCGTTTACAGTCAGCAAGGAAGCGACCTATATAGTCAAGGTAGACCTGCTCGACCTGACAATGACCATGACCGAAACGGAAAACATCGGATGGCGCTTTGAAGAATTCTATATTGTCGGCTCCTTTACCGGCGACAATGGCTGGGGATTCGAGGCACTGTCTAAAGATGCCGTTCAGATGAATCTGTTCCATTATGGTGCCGTGATTCCGTGGAAGGCGGACGGTGATTTTAAGTTTACTTCCGTGACGGACTTCGGTCAGTCGGATGCTTTCTTCCATCCCACCGAAGGGAACGCTCCGTATACTTCCACTTCAGTTGTACTGGGAGGTGAAGACAATAAATGGCAAATGAAGGAAAGCGAATGCGGCAAGGCCTATAAAGTGCTGTTCCTCACAGCCAAGGGAAAGGAAAAGATGCTGATGCGTCCGTTTACCCCCTACGAAGGACTGTATCTGGTAGGCGATGCCACTCCGAACGGATGGAGCATCGACAACGCCACCCCGATGGCTAAAAGTGCCGACAGCCCTTACATCTTTACCTGGAGCGGTACACTGAATACAGGGGAGATGAAGATCTCCTGCGACAAGCAGTCCGACTGGAACGGAGACTGGCTGATGGCGGACAAGAGCGGAAAGGCACCGACCGGTGAAGTGGAGACAGCCTTATTTACCAGTAAAACGGATGCGGAACTGAAGAATATGTATCCGGATACAGACCTCGGCAGTCTGGACAATAAATGGAATATTCAGGAAGCTGGCTCGTATCGGATTACGATTGACCAGTTGAAAGAAACGATTTCGATTGTAAAACAATAAACAAGTATTCAAGATGAAGAAGATAATATATTTGGTAGCTGCCTTCCTGTGTCTGTCTTGCAGCGACGATCATGAATCGAACCCACAGAACGGAGGAGCGTCGGGCAGTGTGACCGAAGTAACTCCGGTGACATCGGACTTATGCGTGGAACTGACAACCGACAAGGCTTTTTATAAACCGAACGAGACAGTGACTTTCACTGCCGCCGATGCCTTGCCTGCCGGAACAAAGGTACGCTATCGCCTTTCGGGAGAAATAGTCGGAGAAGAACCGGTCAGCGGTACGAACTGGACATGGAAGGCTCCTTCCACCGATTTCAAAGGATACATAGCAGAACTTTACCGGCAGGAAAACGGTACGGACGTCATCGTCGGTACGATTGCGGTAGATGTATCCAGCCATCCGGCACGGTTCCCCCGATATGGCTTCGTGGCAGATTTCGACGGAGACAAGACAGAAGAGAAAACGCTGGAAGAGATGGCTTATCTGAACCGCCATCACATCAACTGGGTACAGTTTCAGGACTGGCACAATAAACATCATTGGCCGCTGGGCGGCACACGCACGCAGTTGGACGAGGAATATCTCGACATTGCGAACCGCCCTGTCCATACAAGCTCTGTGAAGAATTATATCAAGGCACAACAACATTTTGGAATGAAGTCCATGTTCTATAATCTTTGTTTCGGGGCATTGAAGGATGCGGCTTCCGACGGGGTGAAAGAAGAATGGTATCTGTTTAAGGACGCTTCGCATACCACGAAAGACAGTCACGACCTGCCAAGCGGATGGAAGAGCAATATCTATCTGGTAGACCCTTCCGACAAGGAATGGCAGCAATATATGGCGGAACGGAATGACGACGTGTATGCGAACTTCGCCTTCGACGGCTATCAGATCGACCAGTTGGGCAAGCGGGGAACGCTTTACAACTACGACGGTACGCCGGTCAACCTCCGCGAAGGATATGCTTCTTTTATCGAAGCCATGAAGCAGGCGCATCCCGACAAAAGTCTGGTGATGAATGCCGTAAGTCGCTACGGTGCCCGTCAGATCGGAGAAACCGGCAAAGTAGATTTCTTCTATAATGAGATGTGGGCGGATGAGGCGGACTTTACCCATCTGAAAGCCGTCCTGTATGAAAACGGAGTGTATGGCAATAATCAGCTGAATACGGTTTTCGCTGCCTATATGAACTATAATAAGGCGGATCATCGGGGAGAGTTCAATACAGCGGGCATCCTGCTGACGGATGCGGTGATGTTCGCTTTGGGTGGCTCGCATCTCGAATTGGGTGGTGACCATATGCTGTGCAAAGAATATTTCCCGAACGACAACCTGACGATGAGCGAGGAACTGAAAACGGCAATGGTTCACTACTACGACTTCCTCACGTCTTATCAGAACCTGCTCCGCGATGGCGGAACGGAGAACAGTATCGCTATGAACTGTACCAACGGAGAAATGAAACTCAACGTATGGCCTCCAAAGTTGGGGTCGGTCACTACCTACGCCAAGCAGGTAGACGGCAAGCAAGTAGTGCATCTGCTTAACTTCTCGCAGGCGAACAGCCTTAGCTGGCGGGACGTGGACGGCACCATGCCCGAACCTGCCCTGATCACGAAAGCGGCCTTGCAGATGAACCTGCCCGCCAAAGTGAATAAATTGTGGGTGGCATCGCCGGACGTACACGGAGGAGCTTTGCAGGAACTGGCATTTACGCAGGAGAACGGGGTAGTCTCCTTCACACTGCCTGCCTTGAAATACTGGACAATGATTGTAGCTGAATAAGGCAGTTGCAACGGAATAACTAAAAACGATAGGTATGAAGATTAGATATAAGTTTGGGGTGTGGATGTTGTGTCTGATGTTTCCGGCGTTGGTCTGGGCAGAAAACGCAAAAAGTATATGTACCTCTTTTACGCAGCAGGGACGTCAGGTGACTTTTCACCTGGCGGACAGTGCCGCGCTGCAACTGCAACTTTGCAGTCCTTCCGTGGTAAGAATCTGGTTCTCGCCGGACGGGAAGCTGCAACGGAGAAACGCTTCCTTTGCCGTGATCAATGAAGAACTGGAAGATGTGGGAACGGTTCATGTGGACGAACAGGCCGCCTGCTATGAGATATTTACCTCGAAGCTGCGCATACGGGTGAACAAGTCGCCGATGAGCATCCAGATATTCGACAAATATCAGAAACTCCTCTTCAGTGACTATGCCGATAAAGGACACGTAAGCGAAGGCACGAAGAAGGTGGAATATAAAACGCTTCGCCGTGACGAGCATTTCTTCGGGCTTGGGGAGAAGACCGGCAAGATGGACCGCAGAGGAGAATCTTACAAGATGTGGAACAGCGATAAACCTTGTTACAGTGTGGTGGAAGACCCTCTTTACAAGAGCATCCCTTTCTTTATGAGCAGTTACCGGTATGGTATTTTCCTTGATAATACGTATAAGACAGAATTTAAGTTCGGAACGGAAAGCCGTGATTATTACAGCTTCGAGGCGCCGGACGGGGAGATGATTTACTACTTCATCTTCGGCAAGGACTATAAGGAAATCCTGAGTCAGTATGTAGGACTGACGGGCAAACCTATCATGCCTCCGAAATGGGCATTGGGCTTTGCGCAATGTCGTGGCCTGCTGACAAGCGAGAAACTGAGCCGCGAAATAGCCGAAGGCTACCGGACACGCGGCATCCCCTGTGATATTATCTATCAGGACATCGGCTGGACGGAACATCTACAGGACTTCGAATGGCGGAAGGGCAACTACGGGCATCCGAAAAAGATGCTTGCCGACCTGAAAGAAATGGGATTCAAGGTAGTCGTATCGCAAGACCCGGTCATCTCGCAAGCCAACAAGAAGCAATGGGAGGAAGCGGACCGTCTGGGATATTTTGTCAAGGACAGCACGAACGGGAAGAGTTATGACATGCCGTGGCCTTGGGGCGGAAATTGTGGGGTAGTGGATTTTACCTTACCTGCCGTAGCCGACTGGTGGGGAACCTATCAGCAGAAACCCATTGACGATGGCATCTCCGGCTTCTGGACGGATATGGGAGAACCCGCATGGAGCAACGAAGAGCAGACCGAACGCCTTGTGATGAAACATCATCTGGGGATGCACGACGAAATCCATAATGTCTACGGACTGACTTGGGATAAAGTGGTCAAAGAGCAGTTCGAGAAACGGAATCCGAACCGTCGCGTCTTTCAGATGACCCGTGCCGCTTATGCGGGATTGCAGCGTTATACGTTCGGTTGGACGGGAGATTGCGGAAATGGAGACGATGTATTGCAGGGCTGGGGGCAACTGGCCAATCAGATTCCGGTGATTCTTTCCGCAGGGTTGGGAGTAATTCCGTTTACTACCTGTGACATTACGGGGTATTGCGGAGACATCGAAGACTATCCATCCATGGCGGAACTTTATACCCGATGGATACAGTTCGGTGCATTCAATCCTTTGAGCCGTATTCATCATGAGGGGGATAATCCGGTAGAACCGTGGCTCTTCGGTCCGGAAGCGGAAAAGAACGCGAAGGAGGCCATCGAACTGAAATACCGTTTATTGCCTTATATCTATACGTATGCCCGCGAAGCTCATGATACGGGATTGCCCATCATGCGTCCTCTCTTTTTGGAATATCCGGCGGATATGGAAACGTTCTCTACCGATGGGCAGTTCTTGTTCGGACAAGAGCTGCTGGTAGCTCCGGTGGTGAAGAAGGGGGCACGTACGAAGAATGTCTATCTGCCCGAAGGCACTTGGATTGACTACAACAATAAACAAACAGTCTATACCGGAGAACAGTGGACTACCGTGGAAGCTCCCTTGTCGTGCATCCCGATGTTTGTAAAGCAGGGTTCCATCATCCCCACCATGCCGGTGATGAACTACACGCATGAGAAACCGGTCTATCCGCTGATCTTTGAAGTATTTCCGGCACCAAAAGGAGAGGAGGCCTCGTTCACTTTGTACGAAGATGAGGGAGAAGACCTCGGCTATCAACGGGATGAGTTTGCCAAAACTCCCGTTCGCTTCCGGACGGAGGAGGGTGGTTATCTTCTTTCGGTTGGTGCCCGTGAAGGAAAAGGGTATGCAGTGCCCGCTCCCCGAAACTTTATTTTCCGTATGTATCTGAAGACGGCTCCCAAAGGAGTTACCGTGCAAGGCAAGAAAGTAAAGAAGGTGAAGCCGGAACGTCTGGAAGAGAATCCGGACGATGACACTGAAAGTATGGTGTGGAGTTGGGATAAGGCGACCGGTATTTGCAGCCTTCGTATGCCGGACCGAGGGGAAGAAAGTCGGATTTCCCTGCGTTTATGACTTGAACTCAACGCCTACATAAAGATATAAATTTGAAAAATTGCTGTCACCTGTCACTAAACCTGTGACAATAGTCTGATAATTAAATCATAAGACCGTGACAGCAACCTGTGACAGCAGCGTGACGGAAAGATTTGCCGTCACGCTGTCATTCATTTCAGCTATTAATAAGCCGAGTTTGTTTTAAGGTATGAAACTACAGTTCCCATTGCTTGAAACTTTGGTTCCCATTACTTGAAACTATAGTTTCATACGCTTGGAACTTTTGGTTTCAAGCCTTTGGAACTACAGTTTCTCACTGATGAAACTCTAGTTTCAAGCAGTGAAACTAATTAAGAAATCAATTGATGAACTCGTAATCTGTCAGTTGATATCTTTTCTGCTTGTATTCTTTTGTTCTTTTAAGTTTTACCTTTCCTTTTGCGGCTTCCAGCGTTACTTCGTTGAATTGTCCTTTTTGGAAATCGTAACTTATACCGTCATCTTCGAGAAGGAGGAACGTTGCCGAAGGAGCGCCGTATACTTTGCAATGCAGATCGAATACGGTTTGAGCATCTACATAGGGGACAGGTGCGGCCAATGGCAATAACGTTCCCTGGCGGACGTAGAGTGGCAACTGATCTAATTCCGTCGTAATCTCATATTCACGGTTGCCTTCATATTTCTCATTGGTATTGAAGTTGTACCATGTTCCTTCGGGGAAGTAGACCGTTCTCGTTTTCTTGTTCTGGTATAAAGGAGCAGCCATCAATCCGTCTCCCATCATATACTGGTCACTGATAGTGCGCAAACGTTCATCTTTGGGATAATCCATCAATAACGGACGGAAAGGAGGTACACCTTCTTTATAATATGTATAAAAAGCACTGTACAGATAAGGAATCAGCTGCATACGCAGATTAATCAGTGTGCGGGCATATTCTTCATACCTCTTTGCTTCCGGCAGGAACTCGCCACGTTCGTTCTTTCCACGGTCGAATTGCAGCCACGGAGCGTATTGCAGATACCATGCATTGACCATAGCCTGCGGAGAAAGAATCACCGTTTGCAGACGATGGAAGAAATCTTCGGCAGAATGTGCCTCACGCACTTCGGGACACCACAACAGTCCTCCGAATGCCGAGTTGCAAAGTGCCTGAATGTACTCTTTGGGATCGTATGTATCACTATAAAGTACGGCGTTGCGTGAAGACATGAACATACCGGACGACCGGTAATCCTGATAGGTGCGGGTATTTTTTTCACGATAGATACTGTCCATCGCATTCACATAAAGGGAACCGAATACCTGGTGCATCTTTTCTCCGTCGATGCCCGAAGGGAACTGTGCCATATCCGGGAAGCACCATGTGGCGGAAGCAAAAGATATGTTCGAGTTGTCACATTCGTCCAGTTTGAAGCCGGAGATGCCTTCTTCTATCAGTGTGCGGTGGTAATCGGTAAATATTTTGTGTGCTTCCGGCTGGATGAAGTCCGGTACCAGTCCGTTCCATACAAGGAAATCGCCTGAGTAGGGCTCCAGCGCCTTCCGGATGGGGGAAGAAGGATGAACATACGCGTGTTCCCACAGGTTTACTTTGTATCCTTTCTGCTGCAACTGGTCCAGCATTTCTTTGTGCCTTGGAAAACGGTCGTCGCTCCAGCGATAAGAACAGGAGTAAGTGGCCGTCTGCCATCCCGGTTCGAGTCCCAGTACGTCGCACGGAATCTGTTTCTCGCGGAAATAGTTGGCAAAACGCATGACGGAGTCTTGCGTCGCATCTCCTTTGACACGGTATTTGAATCCGAGTCCCCACATCGGAGGAAGACATCCGCCGCCGGAGAGGAGGTTGTATCTCTTGACTACATCCAGCACTTCCGGTCCGGTGATGATAAATACCTCAATGCCTTTGGCGCCGGGTACGTCGATATGGACTTTATTTCCGTTGCTTCTGTTCTTATACAAGTCTTCTGTGGTGGTAGCAATGTGTTTTCTTTCTTCCGCTTGCAGTTGACGACTATGCTCGGTTTTCTGATTGGAGCCGCATAGGAAAGTGGTATACCGTGCCGTGTTGACCAGAATACCGTACCCTTTGGTAGAGACGTAGAATGTCTGCGGAGCATGTGTATATCCGAGTCCGTTCAGCGGATTGTCGTTTACTATCGGGCGCTTGCGCAGGCCACGCTGACCGAAAGTTTCGAATTGAAGTCCGAAACCGTATATTTGTTCGTTGTCCTCCAGAGGGACTTCGATCAGACAGCCACGGTCGGTTATCTTTATTTGCACTTCGTCGGGGCTGAAGGGCGGCTTTGCAGCCGGAAGTTGTTTCATTGCTTCTACGGCAGGTTTCCCGCCGAATAAGGAATAAGGGGTAAAAGTGTCAATTTCTCCCGCTTGCAGCTTGATGATTCCCGGAGCAATTTCTTCTTGAGCGGATGCTTGCCCGGCAAACAGGAGACCTACTGTGGATAGAAAAAGGTTGAGTAATAGTTTTCTCATTATAGTTTATTTTATCATGGTTATATTAAAATAGACTTCTGAAATGCGATTTTCCACTAAAATGCAATAAAAGAATATTGCAAATATAGGAATAAAACAGATGCGGTATCAAGTATTAATACCTGAGAAGTCAGATAAAGTGACCTGTCACGACATATATTAATGTTTGTGACGGGAGATATTAATATCTTCTTTTTTTGACCGTGATTCTAAAAATAAGGTTTTATATTTGTCCTTGTTTAAGAATGAAAAAGAATAAAACCATGAAAAAGAATTGTTTTCTCCTTCTCTTTTTGCTTTGTGCCTGCCTCGTTCAGGCACAGGATACGTATCGTACCGACAAGGATGTACCTTACATTTCCGGCTCCGAAACAGATGCTTATCGTCTGGAACGTTGTAAATTGGATGTTTATTATCCCGAGAATAAAAAAGATTTTTCCACCATTGTATGGTTTCATGGCGGTGGTATGGAAGGAGGAAGTAAATTTGTTCCCAGGGAACTGACGGATCAAGGCTTTGCAGTAGTGGCGGTTAATTATCGTTTGAGTCCGAAAGCAAAGAATCCGGCTTATATAGAAGATGCCGCCGAAGCCGTGGCATGGACATTCCGGAATATCGAAAAGTATGGCGGTCGCAAGGATCGTATCTTTGTTTCCGGTCATTCGGCAGGAGGTTACCTTACGTTGATTCTGGCAATGGATAAGAAATACATGGCTGCATATGGAGCCGATGCGGATAGTGTAGCTGCCTATCTTCCGGTCAGCGGACAGACTGTCACTCATTTTACCATCCGCAAAGAACGTGGCCTGCCCAACGGAATCCCCATCATTGACGAATTTGCTCCGGTAAACAAGGCCCGCAAGGATACCGCCCCTGTTGTGCTGATTACGGGGGATAAGAATCTGGAAATGGCTGACCGGTACGAAGAGAATGCACTGCTGGCATCGGTATTGAAGAATATCGGCAATCGGAAAGTCTCTTTATATGAACTGCAAGGATTTGACCACGGACAGGTACTCGGTCCTGCCTGCTATCTGATCGTTAATTATGTGAAGAGGTTCAAGTAATAGACCTGTGATATCCTTTCATTTGATATGGATAATGTGTATATTTGCACGAAACTCATATCAAAAATGTGTAAGTTCTCACATTTCAGATATCAAAAATGTGACTCGGTATGTTTGAAAGAGGAATTATTCAGCTGTTAGCGGCTTGGAAAACGGATGTAAACAGGAAGCCTTTGGTTATTCATGGGGCGAGACAAGTGGGTAAGACGTGGGCTTTGAAGTATTTCGGTCAGAAATACTTTGAAGATGTTGCCTATTTTAGTCTGGATAAAGATGAAAGCGGACTTTGCGATATCTTTAAAACGACTAAAGACCCCGAACGCATTATACAGCAATTGTCCTTTTTGCATGGACGAAAAATTAATCCTCAGACTACTTTGCTGATATTGGATGAGATTCAGGAGTGCAATGAAGCGCTGAACTCTTTGAAATATTTCTGCGAAGAAGCACCCGAATATGCAGTGGCTTGCGCTGGTTCTTTACTTGGAATTTACCTGAATCACATAGGCAATTCCTTTCCGGTTGGAAAAGTAAATCATCTGTCTATGTATCCGCTGACTTTTACGGAGTTTCTGAATACGAAAGATCCGGCGATGTATCAATATATGTGCTCTGTCAAAGAAATAGCGCCTCTTCCCCAAATCTTCTTCGACAAACTGCGGGAAGCCTTCATTGCCTATTCTATTTGTGGCGGTATGCCCGAACCTGCTTCTTTGATGGTTGACTTTAATGATATGCAAAAAGTGGATTCATCGCTTCGGGATATATTGAATGACTATGCTCTGGATTTTGTGAAACATACTACACCTACGTTGGCGCCCCGTATCAATTATGTATGGAACTCTCTGCCCTCTCAATTGGCGAAAGAAAATCGTAAGTTTGTTTATCAACTGGTTCGTCCCGGAGCACGTGCGCGTGAATACGAAGATGCTATTTTATGGTTGGAACAAGCTGGTCTTGTCAACAAAGTAGTTCTGAGCAAGTCGCCTAGGCTGCCACTGAAAGCCTACGATGATTTGAGCACTTTTAAGCTCTATGCATTGGATATAGGGTTGTTGAGGCAATTGTCCGAACTGGGTGCAAGTGTTTTGTTATTGTCCACTCCCGGATATACGGAATATAAAGGGGCATTGGCAGAGAATTATGTATTGCAAAGTCTTACAGCACAATTTCAGGCTTCGTTCCGTTACTGGACTTCCGGTAATAAAGCAGAAGTGGATTTTTTACTTCAGCATGGTAATCATATTTATCCGATAGAAGTGAAAGCAGACCAGAATATAACAGGTAAAAGTCTGATTCAGTACGAGAAACTTTATCAACCTGCTTGTCGGATTCGATATTCGATGCTGAATTTGAAACAAGACGGCAATCTGATTAATATTCCTTTATTTCTTGCGGATAAGACGAAAGAGCTGCTGAATAATAACGTGGGATAAAGAATAGAGAGAAACGGCCAAGTGATGAAAAATACAGGTCATTTAAGGAAAATATCTGTGAAATGTAACGTTTCTCATAGTCTGTGAATCATTTATTATATCAGAAATCGGTCGTATTGGCTACATTTACTCCGATTTTACAAACTAATAAATAAAATAGCTATGAAGACATTAAGCAGAACTGTACTTACTCTTTTTGTTTTATCCTTCTCCTGTTTGGCAGCGATAGCCGGAGAAGTATCTTTTAAAATAACCAAGCAATATCTGAACTTCCCCATCTCCCATAAAGAGAACAGAGGAAGGATGACTTTTGAAGTAAACGGCAAGCCGGATTTATCCGTCGTTATCCGTCTGGCGCCGGATGAAGCGGAATACTGGGTGTTTAAAGATGTGTCGGCTTTCAAAGGAAAGACGATCAAGATAACCTACGACGGCAATGAGAAGGGATTGAGTAAAATATACCAGTCCGACGAAATCGAAGGACAAGCTGAACTGTATAAGGAAAAGAACCGTCCGCAATTCCACTTCACTACCCGGAGAGGCTGGATCAATGACCCTAACGGATTAATCTATTATGAGGGCGAATACCACCTGTTCTACCAGCACAATCCTTTTGAAAGAGACTGGGAGAATATGCACTGGGGCCATGCGGTCAGCAAGGACCTGATACACTGGACAGAATTACCGGACGCTCTGTATCCCGACCATTTAGGAACGATGTTCTCCGGTTCGGCAGTCATCGACTATGATAATACCGCCGGATTCAATAAAGGCAAGACTCCAGCCATGGTTGCCGCCTTCACTGCCGCCAGCAGTGACAGACAAGTGCAGGGGATAGCCTACAGCCTTGACAAAGGACGTACCTTCACGAAGTACGACAAGAATCCGGTGATTAACTCCAAGGAGAAATGGAACTCTCAGGACACACGCGACCCGAAAGTGTTCTGGTATGCGCCCTCCAAACATTGGGTACTGGTACTGAACGAGCGCGACGGACACTCCATCTATACCTCTTCCAATCTCAAAGACTGGAAATACGAGAGCCATGTTACAGGCTTCTGGGAATGTCCCGAATTGTTCGAACTGCCGGTTGACGGTGACAAAAACCACACGAAGTGGGTGATGTACGGTCCTACCGGTACGTATATGCTAGGCTCTTTCGACGGCAAAGTATTTACTCCCGAAGCCGGAAAATACTGCTATACCACCGGAAGTATCTATGCGGCCCAGACCTTTACCAATATTCCGGCAAGCGACGGCAGACGCATCCAGATAGGCTGGGGAAGAATCTCCC
>OHCD01000714.1_pt1 | contig 16585 bp, 12 predicted proteins | sample 1577561 | NCBI WGS metagenome assembly OHCD01 (sample SAMEA3879510, study PRJEB24766) | human gut metagenome | biome: human-associated habitat; feature: feces | place: USA | collected 1985/1987 | reverse complement strand
AGCGTATCGACAAACAACGCGCTTTGGTCGATAACTTCAAGAAGTATAAAAGAGGACTGTTGGAACAGATTTTCTCTGGTATTTCAAGAAGCTGTCGAAGCAGTAAACTCCGTGATCTTGTCCATGTTTCCGGTGGCAAAACACCCAGCATGAATAATTCACTATATTGGAATGGTGACATCGTGTGGATCTCATCAAAGGACATGAAAAGTAATCGAATCTATGATAGTGAACTAAAGATAACAACGCTTGCTCTCAATGAAATGACCTTATATCATCCGGGTACATTACTCTTGGTAGCTCGAAGTGGCATCTTGAAGCACACTTTGCCTCTCTCTGTCCTCGAAGTAGATGCAACGATAAACCAAGACATAAAAGCATTGCAAGTGCATGGATGCAATTCGCTCTATCTTTATTATGCAATCCTTGCTCAAGAAGATAGCATCATTAGAACTCATGTAAAGACTGGCACAACTGTGCAGAGCCTTATGATGGATTCTTTCATGGACATAGAAATTCCGATAGCTGATACTGAACAACAGCAGAACATCGCAAATAAGTTGAGCAAGATCGATCTGTATGTGGAAGGTCATGTAAAAGCATTATCGGAATTGACGCAAATGAGAGCTGGTTTGTTGCAGCAGCTCTTTATATGAAAAGTTGCTGCAATAACCCACTTCGGAGATCGTTTAGCAATCCAAGCTGTTTCTCAGCGCAGACTATCTTGTCTGTAATAGCCGTAAAAACAGAAAGCATCTTCTTTTGCGTTTTTGTATCTGGATAGTTAATTACGATTTTGGATATTTCACTTGCCTGAACATGAACAACGGATTTTCCTTGAGCTACACGAGCTATCTCAGTATTTACAATATGATTTAGTATGTAGCTAAGGATGCGTCCGTCTACCTTATTGCTTCGGAAAATATTAAGATCACCGGCGAGGATAACATCTTTTTGCATTACGCAAGAAGCAGTCGAAATTTCTTCCGGTGTTTCTCCCGATGTCGGGAGAATTACATCCGCAATTTTGCTGTAATATATCTCATCAACCTTGGCTTTAGTTTTCCGAACAACACTTGTTATTACTTCGTTATATGTAGTATAAAGCTCTCCATAAAGAATGAATGGTGTTCCATCAGGGGAAATATCTGCTTTGGATAGCGGTGCGCCCTTTATAAATTTGCCAAGTTCTCCGATTTTGGAGGAAGTCCATGTCGCTCCTGAAAGTTTGCACATTTCGGGAACAAGAAACTCACGAATGACACCTCTTTTATACTTCTTGAGAGCTTCGACTTTTTTTCGCTGAACATCAATTCTACGGTCAAGTATGGTTAGAAAATCAACGATTTTCTGTTGCTCACGCAAAGGAGGAAAAACCACCGTCCCCGTTAGTACAAATGTATTATTGACCTTCATATCATGTTTTGCACCAATATTAACCAGTGGCTTTAGAAACTTGTTAAGTCGAAGATCGTTCGAGAAATAGAAATCAACAAACCTCGGAACAACAGTATCTAAGGGGTGGTACACAGCGTAAAGAGTGGACACTATACCGGGAACACCTTTGTTGACTTTGATAATCCCATAAGGATTTGCTTTGAGGGGACTCTTTGTATATACAATGTCATCGGTTTCGACTACATGATAATCAGCAACACTTTCACCAGCGAAGGACCGTCCCTGAAACGCTATTTGATTAACAATGCCATATTCCCCTGAGACGGAAAGAACATTCTCTTTTCCAAACTTTAATTGTTTATTGCGGTCGGTGTTTTCAACAAGATAATGTAGTAGTTCTTTATGCTCCCACGGTTCATCGAAACCCGGAAAGCGGAGCTTCGGACGCTTTTCAAGACCGTTACTTGAGGATACATTTGCCATAATTATTTGCCCTCCACATCAAAGGGGAAATCCAGTCCCAGCTCATCAAAAAACGGTTTCAGTTCCGCATCAATGTCCTTAATTTCAGATTGCAGCTTGCGGATCTCAGCGGCAACTTCATTCAAGTCAATCTCAGGTTCCGGCTCAAAGGTGTCAACATAGCGAGGAATGTTCAGGTTGAAGCCGTTCTCTTCAATCTCCTGCATGGTCGCAACATGAGCATATTTATCAACATCCTGACGGCACTCGTAGGTCTCAACAATTTTGTCAATGTCGCACTCCCTAAGGATGTTCTGGTTCTTTCCAGCTTCAAAGTCGCTGGAAGCGTCGATGAAAAGAATGTTGTCAGAGTTACTGTTGCGCTCTCTCTTGAGAACAAGGACGCAGACGGGGATGCCCGTACCAAAGAACAGATTTGCAGGTAAACCGATTACCGCATCCAGAACGTTCAATTTCTGAATGAGGTGTTTGCGGATTACCTCCTCCGCCGCACCACGGAACAGAACACCATGCGGCAGAAGAACGACAGCTCGTCCGTCCTCATCCATGTGGTAAACCATGTGCTGAACGAAGGCAAAATCAGCCTTGCTCTTCGGAGCGAGTTTTCCGTATTCGTTGAATCGCTCGTCCTCCATGAAGTGCATATCAGCAGACCAGTTTGCAGAATAAGGCGGATTGGCAACCTGAACACGGAACTTCATGTCTCCGAAGTAGTCATGCTCCAAGGTATCACCGTTGTAGATGTTAAAGTTGCGATACGGGATTCCGCGCAGAATCATGTTCATTCTGGCGAGGTTATAAGTTGTGGAGGTCAATTCCTGTCCATAGTAGTTTCTCACGTTAGCATAGTTCTTGAGGCGCAACAGCAGCGAACCAGAGCCACAAGTGGGGTCGGCTGCATCCTTGACATCCGTGAGACCAAGGCAAGCCAGACGGCAAAGTAATTCGGCAGGACCGGAGGGCGTATAGAATTCTCCGGCTTTCTTGCCAGCAGTTGCAGCAAACTGACCGATCAAATATTCGTAGGCGTTACCCAGCACATCAATTTTGGTATCATCCACGCCGAAGTTGATTTCGTCCAATGAAGCGATAATCTTCGCCATAACAGCACTTCTGTCTTTGACAGTATGACCGAGCTTTGAGGAATCGAGCTGCATATCAGAAAACAGTCCGTCAAAGTCTTCCTGAGAATCGTTTCCGATCGTGGACTCCATCAGCGCGTTGATTGCGCTCTGCAAGAATTCAATATCAAAGGAGCGGTTTTCTACCATCTTGACCATCTTGCGGAACAAATACTGCGGCTCAATGACATAGCCGAGATCGCGCAACGCCTCTTCGATAACGGCGGTTTTGTACTCTTCATCTGCCCACGCTTCTTCATAACCGATACCGTCATCCTTGAGAAGATTCGCCATATACTTCTCTGTTCGGTCGGAAAGGTAGTAGTAGAAGATCATGCCCAAGATGTAGTTTTTGAACTCATACGCCTCCATGTTTCCACGCAAGGCATTTGCCATTGCCCATAGCTTATTGCAAAGCTCTTTCTGATGAGCCTGAATCGAATTATCCATTTGTCTCTCTCCTTATTGGTATTTCTCTGTGTGCTGCCGAATGAAATCAACAATCCGATTTACAAGGGAGCGTTTCTTCAAAAGCGGCAAGGGCTTCTCAATTCTATCTCGGATATTTCCTGCATCCATTGTGCCAGAAAACTCATATTCCGAAATAATATCCGTCAGCATGGATGCGTCAATATCCTCAGTCTTCGCAAATGCAACGATCTCTTCGCGCTTCGCTTCATTCTCGAAGTCGTTATAGGCAGCATCAATTTCGTCCGCACTTTCCATTCCAACAACAACACGATCCAAGAACGCTTGCAGGATTTCGACTTTTCGGAGCAACTGCGGATTATCGGTTCTCCCCAGCTCGTCCTTAATGTGTTTAATATCGTAATCCTTCTGCTTGGGATCATCGAAATGAATGTTGCGGATTAGATTCATGATGTACGCTACATTGATCCTGTCGCTCTCCATCAATTCGATGCAGAAGTCAACATCATTCAGGACGGAAACAACCTCGCGATCTGTTTTTTGTCTTGAGTAGAGCATGAGGTATTTGCTCTTGTAGTCCTGGTATTCTTGCTCGGACATGATAAGAGCATCCTGATCGAAACTGAACTCAATAAAGGTCTGCAACGATTGCAGGTACTTTGTCAGTTCCCGGAATGTCACGACGAACTTCTTTTGATCGTCCTCGTTCTGCATCGTGTCTACGGACTCAGGGAACAGAGCAATTTCCTTGAGCTTCATTACCATTTCGTTGAACTTTTCTACGAAGTATTGATAACCCGGAACAACAATGCCGGAGGTATCTTGACTTTTAGAGAATAGTGTCAGCGCGTCATCGGTGCGTTTTTTGAGGTTGCGGTAGCAAATGATAATGCCAAAGGGCTTTGTTTCCTTCTCAACGCGGTTTGTTCGGGAATAGGCTTGCAGCAGATCATGATACTTCAAGTCCTTATCCACATAAAGGACGGAGAGCTGCTTGCTGTCAAATCCGGTCAGGAACATATTCACGACGATGAGAATATCAAGCGATTTTGTTTTTTTTCCCTTTACTCGGTCAGAGATGTCCTTGTGATAAGCCGAGAACGTATCTGTGGAGAAATTGGTTCCGTACATCTCATTATAGTCCTTAATGATACGCTCCAACGAATCACGGCTATGCTCGTCCTTGCCCTCGGCATCCTCATTCTGTCCGTAAGAGAAGATACCGCTAATATTCAGGTCATGCTTGATCTTTTTGAAAATGTCGTAATACTTAACAAGGGCATCAATAGAGGACACAGCAAAAATAGCCGTATACTGCCCATTTCTTGTTTTCGCTTTGTGGTTCTGGATGATGTGATTAGCAATCAGAGACATTCGCTCATCGGACATATAGAGTTCACCTATATCAATCGCGTCAGCGAGTGTGGGGTCATCCCAGTCAAAGTCACCCTCCATTGTTTTTATGTACTCAATGTGGAAGCCCAGAACATTATTATCAAAGATGGCATCCTTGATCAGATAATTGTGAAGGCACTCACCAAAGAGCATTTCTGTTGTTTGCGTGATTTTGCCCTCAGTCTTGCCATTGACTTCAAAACGAGGTGTCCCTGTGAAGCCGAAAAACTGTGCCTTTCGGAAATGTCGCACGATGTCCTTGTGCATATCTCCGAACTGGCTACGGTGGCACTCGTCGATGATAAAGACAACCTTCTCGTCTTTGTACGCATCCATTACTTTCTCGTACTGAGGACGCTTTACGGCGTTTGCCATCTTCTGCATCGTGGTAACAATAAGCTGCCGGTTCTTATCCTTCATCTGGCGGACAAGGACATCCGTGCGATCCGTCACGTCAACGGAGCCGGTCTCAAACTTGTTAAACTCTTCGGTTGTCTGAGAATCCAAGTCTTTTCGGTCAACAAGGAAAATCACCTTCTTGATGTTCGGATTTGCTGCGAGGATCTGTGCCGTCTTAAAGGATGTCAACGTCTTACCCGCGCCGGTTGTGTGCCAGATATACGCATTCCGGTTTGTAAGCGTTGCCTGACGGATCAGCGCTTCTACGGCATAAACCTGATAGGGACGCATGACCATCAAAATCTTATCGGTATCATTTAGGATGGTGTAGCGTGTGAGCATCTTAATGATGTGATCCCTCGCAAGGAAAGAAATCGAAAAGTCCTTCAAATTGGTGATGCGGACGTTATTGAAATCAGTCCAGAAGAAAGCAAGGCTATACATCAGGTCTCTGTCGGAATTGGCAAAATACTTTGTGTCAACACCGTTGGAGACAATGAAGAGCTGAATGAAATGATACAGCCCATTGTAGGAGTGCTTCTTATAACGCATGACCTGATTGACTGCCTCGCGGATGTCAATGCCACGACGCTTCAATTCTACTTGAATCAGGGGCAAACCGTTTACGAGAATCGTAACATCGTAACGATTGACATACTTTCCAACCACGGTTGTTTGATGAGTGACTTGGAAAATGTTCTTTGTGTGATCTTGATCGAAGAAGGACAAGTATACCTTTGTGCCATCTTCACGCTCAAGGACAAACTTATCCCTCAAGATTTTTGCGCTCTGGAAAACTGACTTTCCGAGCATTAGGTTAAAGATACGCTCCCACTCTTTATCAGTGATAGGCGTATCCAACTTTGGCGCATTGAAGGCTTCAAACTGAACTTTGAAGTTCTCCACCAGCGCGTCATAATCAGGAATGACAACATTAGCGTACTCCTGCTTATTAAGCTGTTCTATAAACTGCTGCTCAAGAGCAGCTTCACTCTGGTAACCCATGTCTTCATCTCCTATACTTGAGGATACATTTTAATTCTTGCAGTTAAATTCTAACAAAATTCATATACTATAAGTTGGACTAATCCATGCCTTTTTTTATATACTTACCGCTTCGTATACGTGCATCTACTGGTTTTTCCGCATCTGCTGGAATCACCCATGAAGAATCCACCTTCATCGCACCTGGAATACGATTTTCAGAACATAATACTTGTATTCTTCTCTTTGACAATCCCCATTTTTCTGCTGTTTGCCTAATCGAAAGATATTCCATGTCTTTATCTCCCATTTTCAATGTGAGCCTTTGTTATGTCATTTCTCTGATGATATTATAATCTTGATCGCGAATAAAGTCAATTTAGAACAACTCCTCTGGAACCACTCTTCTGCAAGCAGGGCTTTCGTGACACGAAAGCAATTTTCTGCTTGTTGGGGAAACTCCCCAATCCCCTTAGAACGCTGCCTGCGGCATCGGGCTGCGCATCCATTCCGGATGCTTTAACGGCAGTTCCTGCCAAAGAAAAAAAGCCCGGTGCAACATGAGCATTACACCCACACTGCACCGGACATTCCATCATCGACTGCTTTGTCTATTTTCTTCTTCCTGCCGCACTTCCTGCTCATGCAGCTGCTCTTTCTTCTGTTCGTCCTCTTTCAGGATTTCCTGCACAATCTTCTGCGCCACAAGCCAATCCTGCATTTCCGCTTTGGTCTTGCGGTACTCTGCATAGGAGCTTTTCTTTCGTTCCAGAAGCATTGAATACTCTGTGTTCAGCTCGCTGATGCGCGGGAGCTTTTTGTCAGAACCGTTCTCTTTCTTATAGGCATCAAATGCCTTTTTCGCTGCGCTGCGTAAGACCAGCATATCTCGATGGGCTTCATAGAACTCTCGATTGTAGCCGGATGCTTTATACGCGGCAAAAACATCTTTTGTCTTGGCATAATTGATTAGATGCTTCCGCAGCACCGACACTTCCGACATCCGCGCCTCATCTTCCTTTACAGATTCCAGCAGCGCATCACATTTTTCAGAAATTCCATCTGCCTTTTCCTTCAGCTCTGCATAGCTCTTGATTCCATGCTCTTCCATGAACATCATAGCTTTTGCCATTTGCTTCAGATTAAAGACTTTCGCCCAGCGCGCATACCCCCCGCCTTTGCCCGCCTGCATTTTGGCACGGACATCAATAAGGAACGACAGCTCTGCCTTTTGATGCACCTGTGCCGACCGTGCGCTTGTGCGGGTTTTCTCTGCAAATTTACTTTTATGAACCGCATTCCCGGCAATCACTTCGCAGAGTTCTTGAACCGAATATCCTTTGCCAAGAGAGCGAAAACGAGCAAATCTGGCATGGCCTTTCCCCCGCAGGGCAGGCTGTTTTCCATCTTTATACTCGCACCCTGCTTCCTGCAAAAAACCAATCAGTTCCCGGAAGTCTTTCGGTTTTCTTTCCAATGCCACATCAATGGCCTCACAGATTTCATCCCGCTGCGATTTTTTCTCCGGATATTCCGATCTCTTCTGCCGCTCTCCATAGGGCTTCCGGATAATGACCGACAACCGGTGTTCCAGGCAGATGATATCACTGAGCCTTGCCAGCGCAAGACCGGACAGACGAAAATCTCGAAATTTTCTGGTGCAATCTAATGTAGTCGAATTGAAAATAATATGGTTATGGATGTGCGCGCGATCAACATGGGTAGCCACGATAAAGGCGTGTTTTCCCTTGGTGAATCGCATGGCCGTCTCATACCCAACCTTGTTCGCCTCCTCCGGCGTGATTTCTCCGGGCTTAAAGGACTGCCGAATCTGATATGCAATCACATCATGTGCCTGGGTTCTTCCCGTGATATGCTCATACTGCCGTTTGGAAAGCAAAAATTCTTCATCACAGGTCTTTGCATCACAGGCATACGCGCTGATGTATTTTCCATCTTCCGTCTTTGCTGCATTCTCAGAATAATCAGTACGGTCAGCCAGACACTGCGCTACCGTCTTTCCTTTATTGATATGCAGCGCAATTAGTCTTGTAGCCGCCATTCCTTATTCCCCCATCTGAAAAGAGCTACCCGAAGGCAGCTCTTACCAATTCACTATTCTCATTTTAGCATCCGTTCCCGGTCATAAGCCCCCTGCAAATAAACGGCCTGTTTGATGATCTCTTCCATATCGAAATAGACACACATGATGCTTTCGTATAGCTTCCATACATTAGATTCGGTGCCGCCCACCATTTCCATCAGTTGGTCTTCCATCTTTGAATGCTCAGACTGTTTTTCCTGATAAGCTGCCTCATCCACAAAATGATTCTCTCCATCTGTTTCCTCGTACCGTAAATCATAATAATCTTTCATAAACTGAATATCCATCTAATCCCTCCTGAACTCAAATTGTCAAAACATCCTCTATGCACTCGCACAGCCGTTCCATCAGTTCCATGATGCCGCCCGCACCAACCGCAGCTGCGAACAGTCCCATCTCGATCAGGGTCAGCAGGAACACATCTGTCCAGCTCGCCCGTACCACCGAATAGATGCCGCAGCCAAGAACAAACAGCATGACCGGCGAAAGCACCCACAGAGATAGCTGCATCAGCAGATTCCAGATAAAGCATAGAAATCGCAGCAGAAACGCAACCGGCAGCAACAGAATTTTCAGCATCAGCTTCAACAAAAAACATACGATCTTCATGGATTTCACCCCTTTGTTTTTCTTTTCATCTATATTTTACCGCACCCGCTTGCCAAACACCACGATGTCAACAGGTAGACCAAATAATATGTAACGGCACAGACCGTTTCATCTGTGCCATGTGCTGTAGAAATCCCGCACATTTGCGCCGTCAGCGAATAGCCGAAAGCCTCTTCAGGATCAGCTTCTGCATCTCCCAGAGTTCATTCAGTCGCTTCTGCAAATCCCGGATATCCTCCGCATAGATGCTTCCGGATTCATTGGCGCGTTTTGCGTACTGGTTCAGGTTGTTGCTACATCGGCGAAGAAGGGTGGATACCTGTGCCACATCTGACAAATCAAGATTCACGCAGTACCCGTCCATCGCCATTTTTCTCATATAGGCACCGGTATTCCGAATACCCAATTCCTTCTGCTTTTCACGAATCCTCGCCAGTTCTTCCGGGTTTACCCGGACATTGATCCAGTGTTCCCGAACACTCATAGTGCCACCTCCTCATCATTTCGATGTGTCATCGGCGGAATGCGCCCTGCACGGTCACGCAGCTCTGCCAGGACAGACGGCTTTTCCGTTGTTCTCTCACGATCAGCATCATCGTTTCCACGGTCATCCATATTCAGCAGTGCGTCCAGTTCTGCCAGTCTTGCGCTCTTTTCTGCCAGTTCTGCCTCTTGGGGGAACGGCTTTCCAAGCTCGGCCTGCGCCGCTTCCTGCTGGCTCCTAAGATTGTCCAGCTGCTGTTCCGCCTTTTCCATCCTTGCTGGAATCCCGGCAAGAGCATTGTCCAGACGCTGGATATTGCCCGCAGCACTGGTGCCGATGGGTACCCGGTGAGTCATCTCGCTTTTCAGCAGCACCTGATACTCTTTCTGGAAGCTGTCAAATGCCAGCTCCATCTTGAAGCCTCGATAGCTGCCAAGCGGCACCGGCTCCAAACTCTGATTGGCTTTACAGACCGCAAGGATTGCTTCACCGGCCTCTGCCTTTTCAGTAAATCGTGTGCCATTCACCTCCATACCGCAGAACCCTTCTTCCGGCAGCGGATGTGCCGCCACCGTCCGAATATCCGACTGAAAGCCCTTGATGAACCCTTGCGTTTTCTCAATCTCCGCAGGGAAATATTTCATCAGCTTATCTTCCAATCGGTACTGCTGGCTCTGATGGTCTGCCTTCAATACTTTCAGCCTTGCAACATCTACATCCAAGTCCATTTTTTCCTTGATCTGCGGGTCTCCTGCACAAAGTGCCTTGATCTCCGCATAGGAAAGTGCCTGCTCATCCACATCATCACAGGAACGAACCGGAGATTTGCTGGTCATGATCTGACTGATAAACTTCTGCTTATTCTCCAGTGTCTGATAGAGGTAGGCATCAAAGGTTCCTTCCGTCACATACTGATAAACCTGCACTTCTTTGTTTCTGTTTCCCTGACGGATGATACGACCATTTCGCTGGGTCATGTCCGCAGGCCGCCAGCCCACATCCAGATGATGCACGGCCACCAGCCTATCCTATAGTGATAGGTAATCCTTTGATGTTATCTCCAGATTTTCCCCCACTTCACACCGGACGTGAGAGTTTCCCCTCATCCGGCGTTCCATCATCAGTAACTTCTACTTTTTAACATCGTAACTTACAGTTCCTTATCAAGTGCTTTTACGTCTATTTCCTCTAATCCTGCATTTTTTCTTATGGTATTTACTTTCCGTCTTTGATTACTTTCCAGTTTGTATTTGTTTAGAATACGCTTGATTTCTTTGCTGTCCTGACTTTTTATCAGCCTTTCCATCTCTTTTTATGCACAATAATCAGATTATTATATTTATCATCACCGCCACAAGATTTTGGTATTTTACGGACACACCGCATATTTTCCAAAGTTAGAGGCAGCTTGCAAATTGCACATTTTCCTCTTTGTGCCACAAACAGCGAAACGCAGTTATCATTAAATTCTACAGTTTCATTACTGATAGGGGTTCTCATAAGTTCATGCACCCTCTCTATATCTACAGTTTCTAATTGTTTGTGTATTTCTTTTCTTCCCTCAGCTGTATATTTATTTACTACAGCCTTTTTGTGGAGAGGAACACGATGTTGCACATATCCTATTGGGACTAATGGCACACCGTTTATAAATCGCAGTTCTTTACTTTTTCCATATCTTTCTGAAAGATATGGTGTTAATGCTTCGTTAGTTCTGCGTTTCACTCTTGTATTTAATCTGATTTTTATGCTTGTCTTGATTTCATAGGCTAAAGTCTGTATATCTGGATTTACGCACGTTGCCATGCTGTAATAATTCTGTATTCCCATGACAAAGCTATTATAATCCCGAATTGCATACTCACCGGCTCTGCTTCCATTCGTTTTCTGTATTGCTATGATTCTCTCTTTTGCGTTGGTTTTTATTTTCTTCAAAGCCTTTTCTGAGATATGTGATTTTACTACATACTTATCGACTGGCGGTTTACATTTTGTGTCCTTGCCTTTCTTATGCACTTTTATCCTAAATCCTAAAAATTCCGAATAACTGTGTTTTAGATTGACAATTTTTGATTTTTCTGGACTAATATCCAGTCCTAACCTTGTTTTGAGCCATTGTTTTGTGGCTTCAAACATTACAACCGCATCTTTGTGTTTCCTGCAAAAGATTTTAAAATCATCAGCGTACCTTACGATGAAGCACTCTTTTAATGTGCTGTTCCGCAAAGCCCTGTACTTCTTTGATTTCGATTGAGTTCCATTCGCCTTTATTGCTTCTTTATAGACGTGTCTTGTAGGCATAAATTCCCACTGGCTGGCAATCCACCAGTCAAGTTCATTCAACACCACATTCGATAACAATGGTGAGATAATCGACCCTTGAGCTGTGCCTTTCTCTGGAAAACCGATTTCTGCAATTTCTCCTTTTAACATGGCTGAAATAATACTAATGAGCTTTTTATCCTGTATTCCTATCGTCCACAACTGTTTTAATAGTTTTCCGTGGCTGACATTATCGAAAAATCCTTTAATGTCAATATCCACCACGATATACAGTTTGTTGCTCTGTATAAGTTTCTCTGCCTGTGCAAGTGCATTTTCCACACCTCTATTTGGGCGGAATCCATTGCTTCTATCGTGAAATTTTGCTTCACATATCGGCTCTAACACTTGCAGAACACATTGCTGTATCAGCCTGTCTTCAATCGAAGCAATCCCAAGTGGTCTTTTCTTTCCATTACCTTTGTCAATCTCCACTCGTCTGATGGCTTTCGGCGTGTACCATTCCAGTTTGTTACGGACAAGTTCGATGACCTCTTTTTCAGTCATTTTTGCTAAATGCTCTATCGTTTTTCCGTCAACCCCCGGCGTGGTACTTCCATCATTCTTTTTCATGTTTCGATAGGCGAGTTTGATATTTTCTTCCATCAAAATCAATTCCATCAGGTTTTTAAATTTTCTGTTTTCTAAACTTTTCTGGTATAGTTCGTCAAATATCTCCTGCAATCCATAATACTCAATGTTTCTTAGAGTCTGACGTTTCAGCACTTTCTTCGGCACTGCCAAAGTCGGCTGTCCGCCTTTCTTAGTCTTACTCGAACCTTTGATTCATTACGAATTAAATTTCGATTCTTACTGATTGACTGGAGCCTATCCCTCCACGGCTTATTATCACCGCTTCATTGGTACTGTGGCTCCACTTTCAGTCAGATAAAAGCAGGTTATACTAATGTCAATCGCTTTCCCTGCTAACACTTCATTGCGTGTAAACACTCCGTGTTCTGACCTTCCCTTGTTCCGATATTCCTATCTGTTCATGCCACCCTTAGGTGCAGCCTATAAGCCTGTATGCTTGCCAGTGCCTGTAACACTGTAAGGTATTTCATAACGTCCATTTTTACTTTACCTCACATACCCCGTAGATTTACGGTTATGACATTTCTGCCATATCACGCTTTAGACTCGTACACTCGGCTGTTCGTCTGCTGTTTTACCAGCTATCCTCACCATAGGCAGTTTATAGACCTCCGGCATATAGGACACACCATCCACCTCTGGACAGCTTTCGACAACTTAATGTTTCGGTGTCTCTCTGCCGACTTCAACGAGCTTCGCACATACAGCGTTTTACACCGCCTTTGCACGTCGTAGTATCAAGGGGAGCGTTTCAGGGCGTTACCCCATCATTCCACTCCTCGGAATATCAGTTAGCTGAATAGATTCAGCCGTCGATTTTAGTTCTAATACAGGTTTTATCCCACATTAGAGTTTGTACGACAACAAGTCGCACGCACGTTTGTGCCCGCGCCCATCTTCTGTGTCGAACCTAACAACACTCGAACCTGCCCGGTACGGACTTTGGCAAACAAATCCTTCTTTTTCGCCTCGGTATCAGCATCATGGATAAATGCGATTTCTTCCTCCGGTACACCGGACTGGATGAGTTTGGCGCGGATATCCTCATAGACATTGAAGGTTCCATCGTTCTTCGGTGTGCTGAGGTCGCAGAACAGCAGCTGGGTCAGCTTATCCGACTGTCCTTCTTCATAAATCCGAAGCACATTCCGCACACAGGCGTTGAGTTTGCTGTTGGGGTCATCCGGCAAGAGCGGATTCATCAGCCGCTGATCCAGTCCCAGCTTTCTGCCGTCCGATGTGATTTTCAGCATGTTATCGACCGATGGGTCTACCACACCGGAATGCACAGCCGCCGCCCGTTCTGAAAGCTCCGCCACCATCGCCTGCTGATGCTCCGAAGGCTGCACTACTACGGTTTCAAACCTTGCCTCCGGCACCGGCAGATGCAGCTGATCGGAAGTCTTGATATCCGCCACTTCCTTGAACATGTTCATCAGCTCCGGCAGGTTGAAAAACTTTGCAAATCTTGTTCTTGCCCGGTATCCGGTTCCTTCCGGTGCCAGCTCGATAGCCGTGGTGGTCTCACCAAAGGTAGAAGCCCAACTGTCGAAATGGGTCAGTCCTTTCTGCTGTAATGTGCCGTATTGGAGATACCGCATCATGGTGTAAAGCTCCGTCATGCTGTTGCTGACCGGGGTTCCGGTCGCAAAGATGATGCCGCGCCCGCCTGTCAACTCGTCCATATACTGGCACTTCATAAACATATCCGAAGATTTCTGCGCTTCCGAAGTGGACAAGCCTGCGACATTGCGCATTTTTGTGTAGAGGAACAGGTTCTTGAACGCATGTGCCTCGTCTACAAACAGTCGGTCTACGCCCAGCTGCTCAAAGGTAATCACATCGTCTTTTCGGTCGGTTGCCCGGAGTTTCTCCAATCTCGCCTCCAATCCTTTCCGGGTCTTTTCCATCTGTTTGATGGAGAACCGTTCACCATTCTGGGACTTCATCTCAGCAATGGCGTTTTCGATTTCATCAATCTGGGCAGTCAAAATTCGCTCCTGCCGTTCTGCGGACACCGGGATTTTCTCAAACTGGGAATGCCCAATGATGACTGCATCGTAATCGCCAGTGGCAATCCGTGCACAGAACTTCTTTCTGCGAGCAGTCTCAAAGTCCTTTTTGCTTGCTACCAGCAGTTTTGCACTCGGATACAGGCGCAGGAATTCGTTTGCCCACTGAAGGGTCAAATGATTCGGAACGACAAACATAGATTTCTGGCACAGTCCCAGCCGCTTTGCCTCCATAGCGGAAGCGGCCATCTCGAAGGTCTTACCGGCACCAACTTCGTGGGCCAGCAGCGTATTGCCGCCGTACAGCACATGAGCAATGGCATTCTGCTGATGTTCCCGCAGCCGGATCTCCGGGTTCATGCCGCCAAAGCGGATATGGGAACCATCGTACTCACGGGGACGAGTGCTGTTGAATAGCTCGTTATACTTTTCCACAAGTTCTGCACGGCGATAAGGGTCTTTCCACACCCAGTTCTGGAACGCATCCTTAATGGCCTGCTGTTTCTGCTGGGCAAGGGTGGTCTCCTTTTTGTTCAGAACCCGCTTTTGCTTGCCGTCTGCATCCTCCACGGTATCGTAGATACGGATATCTCGCAGATTCAGCGTATCCTCCAGAATCCGGTAGGCGTTGGCTCGACTGGTGCCGTAGGTCATATAGGCATGAACATCATTCCGGCTCGGTGTACTCTTACCGGTGATCTGCCACTCTGCCGTCATGGGAGAGAATTTCACTTCAATGTTCCGGCGCAGGTAAAACGGCGGTTCAAAGGTTTCTTCCATGAACTGCTGGATATAATCCCGATTGACCCATGTGGCACCAAGGCGCACATCAATCTCAGACGCATCCAGGTCTTTCGGCTGCGCCTTTCTCAAATACTCTGTGTTCACCGCAAAGGCAGGGTCAGAGGCCACAGCCAGTTCTGCCACCCGGAGCTTTTCCCGGACATTGCCGGACAGATATTCATCAGCTGTTACCCAGCCGGTTTCCTCGCTACCCTGCGCCATCGGGTCTTTGAAAATGACACCATGCAGTTCTTGTTGGATTTTATCATATTCCCCCGGCGTGCCTAATAGCTCCGACATATAGGGCAAATCCACTCTGCCGCGCTCTCCGATGGAGATTGCCAGAGCCTCCGGATTGGTGGAGCGCATGACAAAGGCAATGAAGCCTCTTCTTCGGTTTCTTTTTCCCGAAATTCCTGCGGAACATAAGGCAATGGAATTTATTTCCGCAAATATGATTGCCAATTTCTTAGGTCTTGGATGGGCAGCTACACCTTTTGGATTAAAGGCAATGGAGGAATTGGGAAATTTGGAGGATGACCGAAGGCAGGGCAGAGCTTTAGGAATTGTGCGGAAAAAAGGTATTGCAAGTAATGAAATGTGTACTTTTTTGATTTTGAACATATCTTCCTTGCAGTTGATACCGGTGAATATTATTGCTTATCGAAGCCAGTATGGAAGCGTCAATCCAACGGCGATTGTAGGACCGGGGATTGTAGCAACGGCAGTAAGTACCATTGTGGCAGTGATTTTTTGCAAGTTTATGAATTACAAAAAAAGTAGTTGACAAGTGACCTCATATATGTTACCTTATCAAAGGAATAGCTGCCGAAGACAGCAGGTGCCGTAAGGCATAAGGATAAAAACGCCTGCCGAGGAAAGATTCATTCTTTATAGATAAGATTGATTTTTAAACCTCTTTGTCTTGTGCAAAGAGGTTTTCTTAATTTTGAGCAGCGCAGCCTAAAAAAACAAGGAGGTGCACTAATTCATGGCAAAAGTAGAACTTAAAAAACCTGTCGTAGAAGAGATTTCCAACAGCATTAAAGATGCAGCAGCAGTAGTTTTAGTAAACTACAAAGGTATCAATGTTGAGCAGGATACACAGATGCGTAAGGAATTAAGAGAAGCTGGAGTTGTTTACAAAGTTTACAAAAACACAATGATGAACTTTGCATTCAAAGGAACACCATGCGAAGAATTATGCCAGCATTTAGAAGGAACAAATGCTTTAGCTGTATGTACAGAAGATGCAACAGCACCGGCAAGAATTCTGGCTAAATACGCAAAAACAGTTCCAACACTGGAATTAGTAGCAGGTGTTGTAGAAGACACTTACTATGATAAGGCAGGAATCGAAGCACTTTCCCAGGTTCCTTCAAGAGAAGAACTTCTTGGAAAATTGCTTGGAAGTATCCAGTCTCCTATCACAAACTTTGCTCGTGTGCTTAATCAGATTGCTGAACAG
>OHCD01000673.1_pt1 | contig 17303 bp, 9 predicted proteins | sample 1577561 | NCBI WGS metagenome assembly OHCD01 (sample SAMEA3879510, study PRJEB24766) | human gut metagenome | biome: human-associated habitat; feature: feces | place: USA | collected 1985/1987 | reverse complement strand
CATGAACCTCTCTTTCTTTATTATCCTCTATGAGCCATCCACTTCTTTTGCTTCTTCCAGCAACGGCTGTAGCTCGTTTGCTTGAGTGCAATATAAACACCAGAAGTACAGATTTTCAAAGCTAATTCATGAAATCGTTTACACATACTTAACAGCTGATAAATACTGGAATGTTAATAATTCTACGCAGCAAAAAAGGAACCGGAAAATCCGGTTCCTTTTTGATATCGCATCTTTTATGATAAATATATTCTAACTGCTTCATATAAGTAATACACAAATCAGCTCAGCTCTATCTCATATGCTCCGGCTTCAAAATCCACCGTAAGAAGCGCATACGCTTCACCGTTATCATAGCGGATTGAGAGCTTTGGTCCTTCTCCTGCTACTGTTATGACAGCCCCCTTCTCAAATGCCTTATGTGTATTTCTCATGCGAAGCAGCTCAAGCTGCTTTGCAACAACATCCTTTTTTAGCGCCTCCCTGATATCGGAGGCACTAAGGTTTGTTCTGTTAATTTCCTTGTGTCCTGATTCTCCGGCGCGTCTTACGGCCTCATGGTCATTTTTGCCTGCAAAGAGATCCAGATACCATACCTGCGGCTTGCCCGGCATGAACATCTGAATAGCACGGGCCAGAAGCATTTTGCTGTCAGACTCACCAAGCGCACTGTAATATGTGGCATTCACCTGATAATATATATTCTTCTGTCCGTGAAGATTTTTGACCATGCCGCCACGAGATACAATCAAATCTATAAGCGAACGAATATCATCCTCCGGAAGCAGACCCTTTAAATCCAGAAGAGGTATGCCGTCATGGCAGCCAAGCATATTGACAGTGGAGATTTTATCATCCACAACCTCACGCGCCCATTTGGCAATGTAATCTGCTCTCCTGTTCTCAATCGCATCAATTACCAGTCCCGGTAAAAAGAAATCATATGTGGCATAGCCCTTATCTGCAAGGGTTTTGTATATTTTCTCCTCATATGCCGCATGTATTTCAGGCAGCAGAGTCAGCCCGAGCGGAGCTGCAAGCTCATGGATCTGCTGTAGAAATTCCCAGGTCTCAGGGTCATTCAGGAAATTCTTTTTCCCCGGTGCCTTAGGCGCATAGGCAAATGCATCGAGCCGCACAATAGCCGCACCATAGGATGCTATTTTTTCAAGTGTTTCACGATAAAAATCCCATACCTTTTCGGACTTTATATTTAAATCCATCTGCCCCAGATATTCTCTGCCATGCACCTCCTGGTAAAATGTGTTCCAGTATGGCACCCTTCGTCCATCCGGAAACTCCACCATGAGAATCGGAAGCCCCGGCTTTCTGAAAAACATCTGCTTTAAGCATGACTCATCAGGCTGTATGTAGCCCTCATCCGTCATGACTCCATGACCTTCCCAGAATTTGTTCCAGTCTATGAAAAAGGCGCGGTACTCCGACTCATCGCCCTTTTCCACAAGATCCTTGAACTGTGGTGACTGTGCCGAAGCATGATTTAAAATAAAGTCAAGCTTTAAGTCAATCCCCAGCTCCTTCAATTGCGATAAATCCTCTATTGTCGCAAGCTCCTCATTCAGATTGTAGTCCACGACCGAAAATCCGCGGTCCAAATCCGAATGATACAGGCTTGGCAGAATATAAAATGATGAAAATGTGTCCTGCATTTCCTTCTTTTTGAGCAGCGCTGCGATATCGGAAAGCTTACCGCCCAGACTGTCAGGATATGCATTAAGCATAGGTTTATTGTTCATAGACTTTGCCATCCTTTCCAACTACGATACGCGCATTTTTTCCCTGCAAATCAAGCTTTTCCTGCTCCAATTCTACCACGCGGCATATGAAAGGGCTTGCGGCGTTTTCGTCACGTCCTCTCTTAATGCGGCGTGCCTTTGTCTCCTCAGGCGAGCTCTCCAGAAATACAGGTATATCAACACCCTTAAGGTATTCGCTTCCTCCATGGGTCCACTCCAGGATGAGCACTTTAATTCCTGTGAAATCAGTCTCGTCATATGAGATATCACCGTCCTCGCGGCCCATATGCTTTATCTCAATTATATCTTTTCCTGCCTTAAACTCTGAAAGCTCCTTGTTAATCCTGTCAAAGTCAATCTCCTTAGGTGTTCCAAGATATCCACGTAAGCCATCCTCGCCGGACTCGTTATACACATTAAGGCGTTCCTCGTCGTTTCTCATCGGGATACGGTGTGGATAATTGTCCCCGGTCAGCACATAGCAGGCTGTATTATCGTTAAGAAAATACTGCTGCAGGGCTGCTGCAATCGTTGTCTTTCCTGAGCCTGAGCCGCCGTAGATGCTTATTACAATACGGTTATCAGAAGCACTATCTGCAGTGTCAGCCTCATTTAATTTTAGATTGCCGCACACCTTCTTTATCTCATCATACAGCTTCTTTGCCTCATCAAGCCTGATAAATGAAAACTGATATGCCTCATACTCCTTTACGGCAAACGGAAGCGGTATTCCTGCATTCATCAGTGCTGCACCTGTGTACTGCCTGCCGGTATTTTCCTCAATATATACTGCATCAGACTCCAAGCCTTTAAGCTTCACATAGCATGCTGCCGCATTTGCCTCTGCATACAGACGAACCACGCTCACAAGCGCCCTGTCCTTTGTCCTTGAGACAGACATCCAAGCAGCCACCTCATCCTCAAATGGGCTTGTAAGACGCCAGTAGGTGCCCTCATTTATAAGCATCTCATACTTCTTAAAGGTCTTTATCTGCTCTCTGATTTCTTCCTTTTCCTCATCCGACAGAAGGGCCGGATTCAGCTCATAGCCAAAGGTTCCTGCCATGGCTGTGATGCCTCTTGTTTTAAGGCTTGTCACTCTGCCTGTCTGATGATTTGGCACTGCCGATACATGCGCTCCCATGGATGATACCGGATAGAAGAACGATGTGCCATACTGTATTCTTGTACGGTTTATGGCATCTGTATTGTCACTGCACCATATCTGTGGACTGTAGTAGAGCATGCCTGCATCAAATCGTCCACCTCCACCGCTGCAGCCCTCAAGAAGTATATCCGGATATCTTGTCACCAGACGCTCCATAAAATCATACACTCCAAGCACATAGTCGTATGCAAGATTTCCTGCATACACATCAGCCATGCTTCTGTTCATATCCCACTTCACGTAGTCGATTTTTCCCTGGTCAAACACTGCGCAGATCTGATCGAAAATATTGTCCCTGACTTCTTTTCTCGAAAAGTCTAAAATAAGCTGGTTTCTTGAGCGTACAGGAAGCTTTCCCGGAATCTGGATAGCCCAGTCAGGATGCTCTCTGTACAGATTACTGTCCTCATTCACCATCTCAGGCTCAATCCATATTCCAAATTTCACTCCCTGTGCATGCACTCTGTCGATGAGCTCAGAAAGTGTTCCGCCAAGCTTTTTCTCATTCACAAACCAGTCTCCGAGTGATGAATTATCATCATCTCTCTTTCCAAACCAGCCGTCATCCATGACCACCATATCTATGCCCAGTGATGCGGCCTCCTTTGCAAGGTCTACTATCGTATCACCGGTAAAGTCAAAGTAAGCAGCCTCCCAGCTATTGATGAGCACCGGTCTTACCTCATGTGCAAATCTGCTCCTGCACACATGCTCACTGATGCAGGTGTGGTACTGATGGGAAAGCTGTGAGAAACCGTCTGCCGAGTATGACATAATCACCTCAGGCACTGTAAAGGTCTCTCCTGCCGCAAGCGGATATGAAAACAGTTCATCGGAAAGCCCCATTAAAAGGCGTGTCTGGTTAATCTGATCCTTCTCTGCCTCACATGAGAAGTTGCCACTATATACAAAAAGCATACCATAGCAGTCTCCTGCATTTTCTGTAGTATCGCGCTGTGCGAGAATAACCGCCGGATTGTACTGGTGGCTCGAGGTTCCTCTGCGGCTTCCGAATGAAAGTGTGCCGTGTCCTAAGTGTGTGCGCTCAAGATTGCGCTCCATGGCATGCTTACCGTAGAATCTGATCACATCATAGTCTCCGTAAACCATATCCAGGCAGGCAGCATGAGCCTTTTCAATTGTAATATTTCCACTGCCTGTATTTTTAATGAGCACACTTCTTGTGATGACATCACAAGCCTCGAGCACGCCATAAAGCAGATGCACCTCAACGCCTGCGATATCATCGCCAAGAACTATTTCAAGAGTCTGCGCCTCGTCATCAGATGCCCACACTGCCGGAAGTCCCTTTAGAGCGTATTTTCCATCTCTGATTTCATAACTCTTATAAAGAAGCTCAACACTCTCAGTGCCCTGTTCGTTTTTGATATCAAGCGCAATATTTCTGAAATCGCCTGTGCCAAGTGTCGGATACTCCTGTGGCAGCGTATCAAGCGAATATGTACGGTTCATGCCTGCTGCGTAAGGATTGCCTGAAAAGCCTCTGTCAGCATATGTCAGAACATAGTCCATATCACATGTGCTTTTTGCTCCGTAGTACAGATGCAGCAGATAGCCAAGTCTGTCCACCTGCATCTGATATGTGGTGTGAGCTGTCTGTAAAGTAAAAATTTTCTTGTTTGGATTAAATATAATTGCCATAAAATCACTCCATATCATTGTTAAAATAGTGTTTAAAAATTATCCCTTGATTGCACCGTTTGCAACACCGTTTAATATCTGCTTCTGGCAGATTATATAGAATATAAGTATCGGTATCAAAGCCAGAATATATGATGCAAATGCCAGATTGTAGTTGGTTCCAAACTGTGTCTGGAAATTCAGCTGTGCCAGCGGCAGTGTATTCTGTCCTGTTCCTGACATGATGACAAGCGGTGTCATGACATCATTCCAGGTACCGAGTGCTGTCAGGATGGCTACTGTCGCATGCATAGGCTTCATCATAGGAAATACAACTCTCCAGTATGTTGTCCATGTGCTTGCGCCATCGATGTCTGCAGCCTCCTCAAGTGCCATAGGGATATTTTTCAAGTATCCACTATATAATAATACATTCATTGGCATGTAAAATACAAGATATAAAATGATAACTCCTGCCCTGTTTCCAAGTCCCATCTGCGCAGTCTGCTTTACAAGAGGCATCATGAGAATTGAGAATGGCACAAACATACCGCTTACAATGTAAAGATATATGAAACGGAAGCTCTTTTTCCTTGCCATGCCTCGTCCGATAACATATCCTGCAATCGAATGGATAAGGATTGCGAGAACAATGGTCACAATAGTGATAAGTAAGCTGTTTCCGAGAGAATGCCAGAAATCAGTCACCTTCATAGCCTCTGTGAAGTTTGAAAAGCTCCACTTTGAAGGGAATGAAAGAGCTCCTGCGACATCATTTGTCATCTCACTCGGTTTCTTGAAGGCAATGATAACAGCCATATACAGTGGGAAAAATACGGTTAAGGTTCCCAATATTAAAACGATGGTAAGTACCCAGTTTGTTTTTTGTTTTTTCATTATAACTGCTCCTCCTTCTTATTCATAACGCCCATCTGGAATAGTGAAATAGCCACAATTACAACAAAGAAAATTACTGCGTTTGCACTCTGGAAGCCAAACTGTCCTCCATCCATACCATTTCTGTAAATCAGGTATGAGATTGACTCAGTGCTCTGCGCCGGGCCGCCCTTTGTCAATGACATAATCTGGTCAAATACCATGAGGAAGTTCTTTGTGCTGAGCACCAGATTGATTGTAACAAATGGCATAACGAGTGGAAATGTAACCTTCCAGAACTGCTTCCATTTGCCTGCTCCGTCGAGCATGCTGGCTTCGTAAACATCCTCAGGCACTGTCTGCAGTCCGGATATATAAATGATGGTATTCATGGCAACCGCCTGCCATACCCCGACAATCAGCACACCAATCCATGCATATTTTTCACTTGCCAGAATACTGTTTTGTAGGAAACCGATGTTGAAGGTATTTCCTACTACCGGCAGAATATATGTAAAAATAAAGCTGAAAATGTAACCAATAACCAGTCCGCCAAGGATATTCGGTACGAAATAAACACCTCTTAATGCACTCTTGCCGCGGATATTGCTGTTTAACGCAACTGCCATTACAAGGCTTAATACATTTACAAGTACTGTTCCTGCAATCGCATATTTAAAGGTAAACAGATAGCTCTTTCCGACTCTGGCGTCGGTAAACAGGTCTGTATAGTTTCTAAGTCCGACATAATCATATGAGCCATAGCCCTTGTAGTTTGTAAAGCTGTAAATCACACCCTTTATCATCGGCAGTGTGTTGAATGCGAAAAATAAAACCACAACAGGTATCACAACTGCCCAGAATGTCTTGTCTCTATTTGACATTTTCTTTTTCATTTTGCATCCTCCTGTTCCTTCTGGTAATCCTGTACTTCACGAATCAGATCTCTGTTGTAACGCTTCCAGTCTGAATCAAATTTCTTTAAGAACTTCTCCTTTGCATTGTCACCTGTGTCAAGCAGATATGTCTGAATCATGGCATCCACGCTCATCTCACTTGGATAATGATGATCCTGATAATCTGACATACGGTTGTCCTTTATATACTCCTGCATATCCTCCAGTGTATCAGGTATTGCGAAATCTCCCTCCTTGCAGGCAATTCCGCCCTGGTCATCCAGATATGTCTGAATTGTCTCATCGCTGTACAGATATTCAAGCACCTCGTATGCTGCTTCCTTATTTTTGCAGGCCTTCATAACTGAAAACTGTAAATCTATTCCTGAATTTAACACATTGTCAGCCTCATTATCATTTGCCGGGAAAGTAAATGAACCGATATTCATATCAGGATTAACCGACTTAATCTGAGGAATAGCATAGCTTCCTATCGTGTACATGGCAGATTCACCTCTGGCAAAGGCTGTACATGCGTCATTGTAGCTGTAAGCATATGGATTGTCCTCTGCATAATCAAGCAATGTGCGTATCTTGTCGGCAACCGGAGAATATGCCTCCTCAAATGTCGTATTTCCCATATTTACCTGATTACAGGTGTCTGAATCACAAAGGCCTACTGCAAGGGCATTCCACGGTGCCAGACAGGTCCATGTATCCTTAAAGCCCAGATACAAAGGAAGTGTTCCGCTTTCCTTTATCTCATTGCACAGTGCTGTAAACTCACTCCAGGTTGTAGGCACCTTCCAGCCATTCTCCGCAAACATATCCTTGTTGTAAAGCACTCCTGCTGCATTTGCGGCGTAAGGAAGTGCATAGGTGCCATCCTTTGGAATGAACTCAAGCTCCTTGTCCATATCCAGATATGCCTTTTTTACAGTGTCCACTGCATCCAGATCTGAGATATCCTCAAACAAATCTGCATCCAGGAAATTTGAATAATTGATATCTCCACCTATTGCAATGATGTCCGGATAATCCTCACGGATAAAGCGTGTCTTTAAAATAGTCATAGCCTCATTCGGAGATGAGATAGTCAGATGAATATCATCGTGAGTCTCATTAAATTGCTTCTCAATCTTCTCGAAAGCCTTAACAGCCTCCGGCTTATAAGAAACCACCTCAATCTCAGTTTTTCCGTCCGCCCGCTTTTCATTTCCACATCCGGTCAGTCCTGTAGTGCACATTCCGAGTGCCAGCACAACCGCCATAGCCTGACAAATCTTTCTTTTTGCCATATTTTTTCACTCCTTTTCTGTTTTATTTGCTCTTTTTCCTGATAAACCGATTATAACATACCATTATGCATACAATAAATACCCTTATTTTTGCTTTTTTATACCAATATGCTATAAAATATGCTATAATTGCATATAATGTCGCATAAGGGTATATTTATAGCATTAATCAATAAGGAGTGACTCACATGGACAAGCTTTCCTTCAATATTTTTCCAAATGTAAATTTCATAGATTTGTGTATGTACCAGTTCGGCCACGAGCAGTGCGAACCGGGACACTCATTTGGTCCTGCCACAAGAAACCACTATCTATTCCACTATGTACTGTCCGGCACCGGCACTCTGATGGCAGATAATGCAAAGGGCATTACACAAACCTACAACATAAAAAGCGGGCAGGGCTTTCTGATTTTTCCCGGCCAGATAAATACCTATATCGCAGATGACAAGCTTCCCTGGGAATACATATGGATTGAGTTTGACGGTCTGCGCGTCAAGGAGGCTCTCACCACAACAGAGCTTACCAAAAATAATCCTGTATATCACACACACTCAAAGGATATCCGCGAAAAACTTGTTGAGGAAATGCTCTACATCACAAGGCACCCCTCAGAATCACCGTATCACCTGATTGGGCATATGTACCTTTTTCTGGATTATATGATGCAGTCAGCCAAATCAGCAAAACTCGTTCCAGGTGGGAAAATGAGTGATTTTTATATAAAAGAAGCGATGAATTATATCGAGCAGAATTTTCAGAATGATATATCAATCGAAGATATTGCCAGAGTCTGCGGCATAAACCGAAGCTATCTGGGCAAAATTTTCAAAAATTCCGTTGGACATTCACCTCAGGAATTTCTCATGAATTATCGTATGATAAAGGCCACAGAGCTTTTAAAGCTGACCTCCTTATCCATCGCAGATGTTGGTTCTGCTGTTGGATACGAAAATCAGCTTCATTTCTCACGCGCCTTTAAAAATATCTACGGAGTAGCTCCGAGGGAGTGGAGGAACGAGCATAAATAAGATCACTGTTCATCCTTTACAAATTCATTTACATTGTCAGGGGTCACCTTCTCATACGGCAGATAAACATACTTTTTATCCTCAAACTTTATGTTTTTCATGCTGCCCCCGGTGGCTGCCAGATAGGCAAGCTGAGCCATAGCCCTTGCCTGTCCCTCCTTGTCATTGTAGACTGTTGCCGCAAGCTTCGACTGCTGCACTGCTTCAAGCCCATCGTCTGTGCCGTCCACTCCAAAAAATGCAGGTACATTCGATTCCGTCACACCAAGCTTTTCATATGCGTCTATCGCTCCGAGTGCCATTGCATCGTTGTTTGCAATAACCAGCTCTATGCTGTTTTTATACTGACCTATAAGCTGTGTCATACGGTTCTGCGCCTGAGCACGATTCCAGTTTGCTATCTGACAGCTCAGCTTTTCTATCTGAAGGCCGTTATTCTTCATGCTCTCTGTCACACTCTCTGTCCTGACGATGGCATCCTGATGTCCCATCTCTCCCTCCAGGGTGACGTACTGTATCCTGCCATCACCGTTTTTATCCACACCCGGATTATTTTTTATATAATCGGCGATGAGTTCCCCCTGCATCTGACCTGACTGCTTTGCCTTGGCCCCGACATAGTACAGCTTATCCCAGCGATTTAAATCCTCATCAACCGGCTCCCTGTTAAAGAAAATAATCGGGATGTCCTTCTCCATTGCAGCATTTATAATATGCGACAAATCTGTTCTGTCTGCCAGATTAATACACAGCACATTGCAGCCGTCCTCTATCATCTCCTGCACCTGGTCATCCTGTGCACGCTGTGAACCTGCAGCATCCATGATTGTCATGCTGATATCGTATTTGTCTGTATCAAGACTTGCGCACTCCTTTTTGAAAGTTTCTATCAGCTCCCCGATAAATGTATCCTTCTGGTCATAGCAGGTCACGCCTATATATATCTGTTTTTTCTCGTCAACTCTTTTGTTGCTGCACGAGACAAATGACAATATCAGTGCAAAACACAGTATCATCATGGTATTTCTTATTCTGCTTCTCATTTATTGTTCCCCCACTACTGGCTGATTGCATACAAAAGCTTCTTGTTTTCTTCATCAAACAGATTTTTTCTGGTAAGAAGCTGGTAAGATACCGGCTTTTCCTCTACTGAATATTTTCTACTGCCACGCAGCATATCGACCAGCCCTACAACACTTTTGTATCCGGCAGCAAATTCATCAGGTGTGATAAGAGCCTCTGTCCAGCCCGAATCGAGATAATATATGGCTTCTGTTGAATTTCCTATCCCATATACCAGTGCACCCTGCAGATTATTATCAGAGGCTTCCTTTGCCGCCTCAACCACACTTGCATCATCTATTGCAAGAACTATGTCAACCTTTCTCTGTGACTGCAGATTTATTTTCTCCTCGGTATCCGAAACACCTGATACAATCCACATCACAACACAGCCGCTCTCCGCAAGAGTATCCTTTATGCCATCAATGCGTTTTTTACAGGCATCGGATTCAGTGTTTTCACAATAGATTCCTATTTTTTTACCTGAAAGTGTTCCGTTGTTGTCAGCAAGAAGCTTTTGTGCCAGTTCCACACCCATGCTGTACTGGTCAAACTCCACTGTATTTAACGACTTAAAACTCTCGCTTCCCGCCTGGTCTCCGACAACCATTATCGGTGTCTTTTTATTTATCCGGATAAGTGTATTAAGGCTTTTTTCTTCTGTCATTTTTTCTGCTGTCGGCTTGAAAACGACCGCATCAGCTTTTTTGTTTATCTCCTGCTTTATGACATCAATTTCATCTGACATATTGTTCAGATTTTCCTTACTTATCATAACTACATCCACACCATACTCAGAGGCCGCCATTTTCATGCCATATTTAAACGCAGCACTGTGGCTTTCATCCACATCAGCCATCACAACTGCAATACGCTCCGGTTTCTCATTAAGCTTATTGTATGCGATAAAACCTATTCCTATCACAAGTAGTACTCCCAGCAGCAGCTCTGTTATGATGAAGTTTCTCTTATTCTTGCTCATATTTGTCCATTTATTTTTCACTGTCACACTCACACCTCCCATACAGCAAGGCAATTGTACTTGCTTCATGCTATATGATGCTCCTCAAATTGAAGTCTGTTTTCCTCTGAATAGACAATTGCCGGGATTTTGATTGTCACAACAGTTCCCTCATCAAGCTCACTTTCTATATGCAGACCATAGCGCTCTCCAAACAGTATCTTTATCCTGTTATTTACATTGACAAGCCCTACTCCCGAGCCCTTCTTGTGAACCCTGTCCGTATTTGTCAGCAAAAGCGGAATTTCATTCTCCGGAATGCCCATTCCGTTGTCTGATACCGTTATGATGATATCCTCTCCCACTTTTTGGCCTCCGACTACTATCTCTCCGAAATCGTCCAGCTCTCTGATTCCGTAATTTAGTGCGTTTTCCAAAATCGGCTGAAGCACCAGCTTCACCGCACAGTAGTCCATTATTTCCTCGTCTACCTCAAAGCTCACCTCAAATTTGTTCTTATAGCGCACCTTCTGAATATTCATGTAGCTTTTTGCGTGCAAAAGCTCATCTCGTACAGGTATTATGGTATGTCCCTTCGACAGACTGATACGGAAAAGTTTTGCAAGCTGCGTAATCATAAACGAGGCCTCCTCGTTTTTGCCTCCTTCAATCATCCATGTGATGGAGTCAAGAGTATTATACAAAAAGTGCGGATTAATCTGGCTTTGAAGCACATCAAGCTCGCTCTTCCGTCTCTCGTTCTGCTCCCATACGATCTTTTTCATGAGCTCATTGTTCTGCTTATATGAATTACGTATAGAGTATCCCAGATGCCGTATCTCTGAGGAACCACCTACATAAATATCTGCTTCATTGCCATTCTCATACCTTTTCACAGAATCATCCAGCTTCATTATCGGCTTTGAAATACGTATAGCTATCACTCTGTTTATCCACACAAACATCATAGCCATAATAATCATTATAACAAAAACAAACTGCTTCACATCCGCCATCTTATTGGTAAAGATGGAGTATGGCATCACACATACAAGCTTCCAGCCTGTGTAGCTGATTGTATCTACCATAATCTTACGATGCACTCCATTCAGATAATCATCATATATACTGTTTTGCGACTTTGCCGCAACCTCGCTGTTTTCCGGAACATCTCCATCAAACTGTATCTGATGCGGATGGTAAATAATATTGCCCTTTGCATCACACAGATAATAATACTGTCCTTTTCCCGATGTATTTATCCTCTCAAGCATCCTTGATACACTCGAATAATCCATGTCCACAAGCATCACACCCATCTGTGATTCTGAACCGGAGGTCAGCTCCACGGCACGGCTTGATGATATGACCAGATGATATCTCATGGAACCATCGTCAAACAGATTCTGTACATGAGGTGTTGAAAAATGTATATTTTCCATGCGCTCCATAGCTTCTATGAACCAGTCCTGTTTTGTCACATTCGGGTCCTCCTTCTGGGACACAACAGGCTCTGCAGCTATAAGGCTTCCATACTGATTATACAAGGCAATACTGCGCAGATATTCCTTGTTTGACTCATAGAGCAGGCTCATGCCATCGTGTATGCTGTCAGACTGCTTTAAAATATCATTCTCCTTTATTACATTATAATACGCCGAATCCGAAACCTGCCTCATATTGACCAGATAGCTTTCCACACTGTCTATTGTCTGGTCCATCACCTTATGATTGCTCTCTATGATACTGTCCTGCGATGCATCGGCAAATTTTATATACATCACCACAACTGTGACAAGCATTATTGCAAGCGACAGCAGTGAGAATGAGAGCATTATTATGGATTGTATATTGCCTGATTTATACCTTATTCTTCTCATACTCTGTCCTGTACCTGGATGGGGAAACCCCATACTTTCTCTTAAAAACATAACTGAAATAGTTCGGATCCGCATAGCCTACATTCTGGGCTATGACATAGCTCTTGTCGTCTGTCTCCACAAGCATTCTGGCAGCCTTGTCCATTCTGTAATCAGTCAGATACTCCACAAACGAGCTGCCGGTTTCCTTCTTGAACAGACTTGAAAAATACGAGTTAGATACTCCTAATTCCTTACATGTATCGTCAAGTCCAAGGTCCACACTTCTGTAATTCCTGTGCACATAATCCTTTGCACTGTCTATGAGTGACTTCTTGGAGTTGTATCTGGCATCAGCCATATCATCGTGCAGCCTGCTTGAAAAATCCAAAAGCCACTGCTTGAGCACCACCGGCTCAAAATTGGAGAGCTCATTATAAAGCCTGCCTACACTTCCCGATATTTCCTGCGCATTTAGCTCATTATTGCTCATGAAGTGATATAGCTCACTGATAAGCTCCATTACTGCCACATGGTAGTTCTCAAGTGACTGCTGCGACATAAAATTGTGCTGCATATACGCTTCAACAGCCTGTCCCACATCCTCTATCTTGCCGATACAAATCATTTTAAATAAATATGACAGCTCATTTCCCTCATCGCCATCCTTTGATATACGTCGCTGTGGCTCAACCTCTGTCATGTTTATTGCCCTGTTGCTGCCATAAAGCACCCTGTAGGATACTGCCTCCCTCGCACTCTGATAAGAGCTCACCAGCTCCTGTACATTTTCGCACACCTGTCCGATTCCGACAGTTACCTTTGCTCCCATTACATGATTTACATATTTGCAGAATCTGTCGCACTCATCTGTCAGCTCAGAGATATCCTCCTGCTGCATAAGCTGGGCTATCATGACCGTATCACCGAGATAGTTAAAAATCCTGCCATTCCAGCGCTCCTTTAAATCAGCCTGTGCCTGTCGCTCTACTGACACTGCAAGCAGTCTGATATCCATGCCCTGCGGCATCTGACTTGCGGAGGTATGTATGATAATACAGCAGTAATATGGTCCCTCAAGCACAATCTTATAGTCACGCATGTACCTGCCCAGCTCATTTTCCGGTATGCGTCCCTCGATAAGTGTCGTATAAAAGTTTGACTGCAAAACAGGCAGTGATGCTGCATAATACTGCTTCAATATGTCTGTGTTTTTCTTCTCGTTCAGCTCATCATCCAGCTTTGTCTTAAGCTTTTTGAATACCTCCGTGATTTCAGCCAGATTGAGTGGCTTTAAAATATACTCCTCTATCTCGAGATGTACTGCCTCCTTTGCATACTCAAAATCGTCAAAGCCTGTGAAAAGCAAGAGCTTCGTCGCAGGAAACCTCTGCCTGATGTTACTGCACAGCTCAAGTCCGTCCATGTAAGGCATACGTATGTCAGTCATCACAACATCCGGCTGCATGTCCTCCATCATTTCAAGCGCCTTGAAGCCATTTCCCGCATGTCCTACCACATGAAAACCAATCTGCTCCCAGGATACCTTTCTCTCGATTACCTCTATTACATCCTCTTCGTCATCAACCAGTAATAATGTATACATTTTATGTCTTCTCCCTGCTATACCGGGTAACTATTCTGAACCACCCACGCACATTCGCAAAACCGCACGATACTCGTGCTTTCTCGCTGCTACGCAGCTAATTTTGCTCATATGTGTGGGGGTGGCTCTATTCGAGCCACCTTGAGAACAAGAAAATCTGCTGCTTACATGCAAGCATGACGCATCAGCTTTTCTTATTCTCAGTGTTTCTGAATAGTTACTCTGTTTATATTATATTATACCACATCTGATAAATTCTTTTGTAGCTTTACATAAATAAAAGTGTAACTGTTAAAGCAAAAAGCAGAGATGCCACCCTGACATCTCTGCTGATCATTTTGGAAGTATGAAAAAGAAATTTTCTTGCGATATTATTTCTTCTGAACGTATTTCAGACAGTCAAGTGTAACTGCTACAAGAATGATAATTCCTGAGAATACGAACTGAAGGTTTGTATCAATACCAAGGATTGTAAGAGAGTATGTGAGTGCTGTGAAGATACATACACCGGTTACAACACCTGATATCTTACCGATACCACCTGTGAATGATACACCACCAACTACACAGGCTGCGATTGCGTCCATGTCCCAGCCCTGTCCATAAGCTGCTGAGCCTGAACCAACCATTCTTGCACACTCAAGCCATGAGCCAAATCCATAAAGGATACCGGCCATCACGAATGCGCCGAGAGTTACTGCAAATACTGAGATACCTGAAACTGCTGCTGCCTCCGGGTTTCCTCCTACTGCGTAGAGGTTTTTACCAAATGTTGTCTTGTTCCAGATAAACCATACAATTGCGATTGCTGCTACTGCCCAGATGATGATGGTTGGGAAACCATTTACCTTTGGAATAATCATGTTAGGGATAACCGGCTCAATAGCACCGAATGAAACTCCCTTTGTAGCATATGTTACGATACCGAAGATAACAAGCATGTTGGCCATGGTTGAAATAAACGGATGCATCTTAAACTTCGCTGTAAAAAATCCTGCAATACTTGTGAAGAATGTACAAAGCACGATACATGCAAGTAATGCGATAACCACTCTTGCACCTGTTGGTACTCCTGTAAAGTCAAATATATGACCGAATACAGAGCCTGTATTGATACCCTGATGCATGATGATTGTGGCTGTTGTCATACCCATACCAACCATTCGTCCAACAGAAAGGTCCGTTCCTGTTAAGAGGATAAGTCCTGCAACACCAAGTGCTAAGAACATTCTCGGTGAAGCCTGCTGAAGAATATTCAGTATGTTGTTGTATGTCAGAAGAGGTGTGCCCTTCTTTATCGGTGTTATGACACAAAGCGCTATGAATATAAGTATAATTGCAATATAAAGACCATTCTGTAACAGGAAGTTTCTCCTATTGAACGTATACTTGTAATTCTCCCATTTCTGAGCTCTTTTCTCCATAAATGTGAACTTTGAAAGACGAAGCATATCAATCAGGTGATACTTGTAGCTGTATGCCTCATGCTTTTTGTCCTTGATCGTCTGATACTCTTTCTCGAGCTCAAGCTTCTCATTGGAAATACGATTCTTGTGTACGTAGTTTTCTTCCTTTATCTCAGTGCTGTCTGATGTCTTTGCAAGAGCAGCCTTGTGCTTTTTATCAAGCTCTGCCATTCTCTCATTATGAGCAGCAAGCGCCTCTGCCTTTTCCGCCTCACAGCTTGCCTTAACGGCATTGTAATACTTTGAATCAAAATTTTCCTTTAAATAGCTTTCAGCCTTGGCAATGAGCTTTGAAATCTCATCCTTGTTCTTTGCCTCAACAGCCTTTGCCTTTGCAAGCTCTTTCTCGCAGGCTGCTATTTCTGACTCTTTCTCGCCCTTTGAAAGAGTTTTATCTCTCTTGATGCCTGCTATCGCTGACTGACACTCTACAACCTTTGTAGTTCCGTCTTTTCTGAGTGCATCAATTTCTTTTTGTATTCCACCAACATATTCGTCGATAGGCTGGCGCAGAGCACGCTCCTGCTCAGCCGTTAAAATCTTACTATTAGCCATATCCGTCTTCTCCCTTTATTATAGGTACTTTGCACTGAGTCTCAGCAGTTCTTCCTGATTGGTTTCCTTTGTATTGACAATTCCTGAGAGTCGTCCGTTTGACATGACTCCGATACGATTTGTTATACCAAGGATCTCAGGCATCTCAGATGAAACTACAATGACTGTCTTACCCTGCTTTGCCATATTGATTATCAGCTCGTAAATCTCATATTTGGCACCTACATCGATACCTCTTGTAGGCTCATCCATCATGAATATCTGCGGTCCTCTTTCAAGCCATTTACCAAAGATAACCTTCTGCTGGTTTCCTCCTGACAGAGCCGAAATCATATCCTCCGGTCCCATACACTTTGTGTGCATAATCTTTATCTCATCAGAGGTGGCCTTTGTCATCTTGCTGTCTGAAAGTGCCGGTCCATTCTTATAAGCACCGAGATTTGCGATTGTTGTGTTAAAGGTGAGGTTTCCCTTAAGGAAAAGTCCATTTGCTTTTCTTTCCTCTGTGATAAGTGCGAAGCCATAGTCCATAGCCTCCTTTGCACAGGTGAAATTCATAAGCTGGTTCTTAAAATATACTCGTCCCGCAGCTCTTGTCCTGATTCCGAAAATCGTCTCAAGAAGCTCTGTACGACCTGCTCCGACAAGTCCGTATAGTCCAAATATCTCCCCCTCATGCACATCAAATGTGATGTCCTGCAGATGTGGCTCGTACTTTGTCGAAAGATGCTGTATTGACAAGATTACATCCTTTGGTTTGTTGTCTACCGGAGGGAATCTGTTCTCCAGTACTCGTCCAACCATCGCTGCAATCAGTTCATTCATATTTGTTTCTTTTGTGCTCTTTGTCATGACCAGATTTCCATCTCTAAGAACCGAAATCTCATCACAAATCTCAAAAATCTCATCCATCTTGTGAGAAATATAGATAAGTGAAATACCCTGGTCACGAAGCATCCTCATCATCTGGAACAGCTTTTCAACCTCCTGTACCGTAAGTGATGATGTAGGCTCATCCAATACTATAACCTTTGAGTTGTATGATATTGCCTTTGCAATCTCACACATCTGCTGTTTTCCGACTGTCAAGTGATTCATAGTCTCTCTTGGATCAATGTCGATATTCA
>OHCD01000672.1_pt1 | contig 17304 bp, 15 predicted proteins | sample 1577561 | NCBI WGS metagenome assembly OHCD01 (sample SAMEA3879510, study PRJEB24766) | human gut metagenome | biome: human-associated habitat; feature: feces | place: USA | collected 1985/1987 | reverse complement strand
ATTAAGGAGGAGATTATGGACGAAAATCAGAACATGAACAATGGACAACAGACTTACGGGGATCAGCAGTATAACAACGGACAGCAGACCTATGGCAATCAGCAGTATAACAATGGACAGCAGACTTACGGGGATCAGCAGTATAATGGAGGACAGCAGACCTATGGCAATCCGCAGTACAGCCAGAATAACTGGACACCACAGGAGCAGCATGGTCCGGTTTCAGATATTTTCTGCTATCTGTTACTGATCGTAATGCCGCTGCGTGAGATCATCAGCATGGTTGCGACATCATCTGTATTTCAGGCAATGACTTATGACAGCATTATGGATGGCAGCTATATGAATGTGATGTACAATGGAAGTTATGTGATATTTTCTCTGCTTAATTATGCATTGCTTGCGGCATTCATTATTTTTGTTGTCATCGACATTGTAAAGATCAACAAGCAGAATTATAAAATACTTGGACTGATCCTGTTTGCAATCTTTTTAAAGCCTGGTTATTATGTATGGCGGGCACATCTTTTAAAACGCAAAATGGCGTTTCCAATCGTGTATACCGTACTTTATGCACTGCTGATCATGGCAGAGATCGGATTTGTAATGATGCAGGCATTTAGTCTGGTAATGAATGTGATGTAAAAAATCTGAATGAGAAGTCTCTCTGTTTCATATATTAAATGGACAGGGAGATTTTTTTATGGGAAAAAGACGAAGAAAACGTGCAGGTTTCTGGCTGAAAGGAATATGTCTGATATTACTGGTGCCGGTTTTTATCACAACACTGATGCAGCGAATGCGTCTGGAAAACCTTATTTATGGAAAGGAAGGGGCGCAGGAAGTATGGAATACCATAGATAGTGTAGAGGGTATGGAGCGGGAAGTCCGGGAGCATCAGGAAAATAAAAAAAATATCTTGTCAGGACAGGCAGAGACACAAAGTGGAGACAGTAAGGATGAGGATGAAGAAACTGAGATAAAAGTCCTGCAAATCGTGGCGCAGGAGATCGGGATTGATAAATCAGCGGAAACGATCAAAGCACAATGTGTGATTGCCAGAACGAATCTGTATGATGCCATGCAGGCAGGGACGAAGGAACCGGAGAGCATGCCGCCGGATCAGCAGCAGGAGCTTTGGGGAGAAAATTTTGATAAAAATTATCAGAAGTTGAAATCGTGTGTGGAAGCGACGGCGGGGGAGACACTCTTATATAACGGAACTTACATATATGCGGCATATCATGCGATCAGCAGCGGGCGGACACGCAGCATGTCAGAATTATATGAGGATGCAGACATGCCATATCTTGTCATGGCAGAATGCCATGGGGATACAACGGCGGAAGGATATCTTTCCGTATATTATTATGAAAAAGAGGAGTTCCTGGAAAAATGCCGTGCGGCATATCCTGATGCAGGGCTGACGGAACTGACACAGATTGAGATCGTAAGCCGTGATGCGGCAGAGTATGTGACAAAAATCAAAGTTGCGGGGGAAACATACGATGGAGAGCAGTTCCGCCATGCATTAGAGCTTCCATCTGCCTGCTTTACGATCACGGAAATGGACGATCATGTGCGTATCGTGGCAAGGGGCATGGGACATGGTTTTGGATTGAGCCAGAATACAGCAGAGAAACTTGCAAAAGAGGGATATGGTTATCGGGAGATTCTTGCTTATTTTTATAAGGGAGCAGTGATCGGGCAGGCCGGTAATTTATAGGAAAGAAATAAAAAAATAATCGTATAAACCATCCGGGATGTGGAAACACTATGGTTAAAAATAAATAATGGATGGTGAGAAATAATGAAAAAGAAAGGTTTTTTGGGGTACAGACAATATGTGATTGCGGGGCTGCTGATCGCTTTAGCGGCAGTTGGAACGACTGCGTTATACAGCAGCCGACAGGAAAAGGAACGGGAGCAGATGGAAGCCGAACTTGCAGAAGAAATGCAGAAACAGGCAGATGATATTGCAGCAGAGGAGAGTTCGGAGCAGTCTGCCGAGGCATCTGCACTGGTTCCTCCAAAACAGTCTTTAAATGAAATGGAGAATGAACTGGATGATCCTGCCGTAACGGCGGAACTTGCAGAAGAAAATAATGCAGCGGAAACGGAAGAAACAGAAGCAGCACAGAGCATTCAGACGACAGGCAAAGCACAGACACTTCATTTTTCGGAGGAGCTGCTCTGGCCGATGGAGGGAAACGTGATCATCAATTACAGCATGGATTCCACGGTTTATTTCCCGACGCTTGACCAGTATAAATATAATCCGGCAGTGATCATTGCAGGTGAGGTCAATGATAAAGTCTATGCAGTTGCCAAAGGCCAGATTAAGAGTATTGAAAATGATGAGGTGACAGGCTGTACAGTTACGGTCGATCTGGGTGATGGCTATGAGGCAGTTTACGGACAGTTAAAGGAGCTGAATTTTGCAAAGGGAGATTATGTGGAGGCCGGACATGTATTAGGATATGTTGGAGAGCCGACGAAATACTTCACGGTAGAGGGAAGCAATCTGTATTTTGAACTTGATAAAGATGGCACACCCGTAGATCCGGTAGCATATTTCGAATAAAAGAAAAAGCATTCTTCCTTGAATAAGACACAGTTCTATTTTATAATAAAATGGCATTCTTTTTAGAGAGAAAACGTGAAAAGAAATGTCTGTTGTGGAATGAGAGGAGGCAGTGCACATGGAATACGACGGATATGATGAAGTTGTCCGCGCATGGATACAGGGAGTGTACGACAGCCGGGGAAACGATGCAAAACGGACATTGAAGTTTTGTTATGATATTGAACAGTATGCAATGAAAAAAAATGATCCAAAGCTGCTTGGATTTGCATACTATTACAGCGCAGAGACTTATTATCTGTTAAATGAAAGTGAAAAGTTTTTTTTCTGCATCAGCAAAGGCGTATCTTATCTGAATGAATCAAATCAGTGGGAGCTTGTGGCGCGTGCATATAATCTGATGGCAATTACGGCGATCAATCGGGGAAATGAGCCGATCGCGCTTGACTATTATCTGACCGGATTGAATTTCTGTACGAAATATCAGTTAAAACAGGAAGAAACCATGATAGATATAAATCTTGGAAATTTATATTTATCCTGTGGACAATATTTAGAGGCACAGAGATATTTTGAAAATTGTGGACAGCATGTAAAGGATTTTGTGAAAGATGATAAAAATTACCGCCTGATCACCTGTGTTTATATAGGAATGGGAACCGGTTTTTTGTATCGCGATATGCCGGAGCGTGCAGCACATTATGCAGAGCTTGTCTCGGATGAGTGCGCGGGCCGTATTGATGGCATTGAACTGCTCAGTTTTCGCTGTTTTAAGGCACAGGTATGCCATGCAACCGGAAAGACGGCGGCGCGTGATGAATGCATCCGGTTGATTTGTGAGGAGATCAATGCAGATATTCCGATCATGGATATTTTTAGTGATCTTTATGAATTCAGCCAGCTTTTGCTTGAAATCGGAAATGATGATGCTCTTTTGCGGGTAATGGAAATTTTAGAGCCATTGACATGGCAGTCAAAGATCGTCAATCTTCAGAGGCAGATTATTTCCCTGAAAATTAAGTTTTACCGTATGCATAAGGATAATGATGCATATTTAGAGGCTGCGGGGCAGTACTACGAGTTGTCCGAGATCATGGAAAAAGAAAAACAGGCGATGATCGCTAATATGCTTGATGTGCGGGAATCTTTAGAGCGGGCGAACAAAAAAAGGCGCGAGATGGAAGAAGCAAATATCCGGCTTCTGGAAAAGTCAGAGACGGATGCACTGACGCGCCTGGCAAACCGGTTCCGCCTTAATGATTATCTGGATCAGGTATTTGAGAAAGCATTATCAGAGCAGACGCCGCTTGCCATGGAGATCCTGGATATCGATTATTTTAAGCAGTATAATGATAACTACGGACATCAGGCAGGGGATGAGTGCATTAAGCGGATCGCAAAGCAGCTTGAGCTGATGCAGAATGATATGATATTCTGTGCGAGATATGGAGGGGATGAGTTTATCATTCTCTATCAGAATATGACGGAGGAAGCGGTCAGACATGCGGCGGAGGGATTGCGGCAGCGGATCATTGATCTTGGAATCCAACATGCATATTCTAAGGCAATGCCTATCGTGACAATCTCACAGGGAATCTGTTATGATATTCCGAAAGATGATACAAAGAGCTGGGATTTTCTGCATGCGGCAGATGCGATGCTTTATCAGGTTAAGAAAAAATCCAGAAATGATCTTGCACTGGGACACTTAGCAGATGTGAGTGACAAATAAAACAGGAAACATTTTATGAATGCGGCATAGAATATAACAGATAGAAACAAAAATCCGCAATCGAGTTTTTCACACGGAAAACCGGAAGTAAAAAGTGATGCAGTAGAATGGATAATATACATGATTGTCGATTGCTTTTAAATAAGAAGTAACACCCAGACCAAAAGTCGGCAACGATTTTTGTCGAAAGATGAGGTTTGGGGTACATAATTCCCGAAAATCCGCAGTTGATGCGAACTGTTGCGCGGGGGAATTTCTTGACAAAAGTACGGGCACCGTGTTATCATTCAGACTGTTGCGCTTATGGGGGCTGTTGATCAGCCCCTTGTTTTACGCGCGCCAATGGCGCACGTTTCTATGGAAAGGAAATATATGGAAACAGTTAGATTCGATCAGTTAGATTTATATCCGCAGGTATTGCGTGCGATAGCAGAAATGGGATTTGAAGAGGCAACACCGATCCAGAGTCAGGCAATTCCGGTTGTGATGTCCGGTGTGGATGTCATTGGACAGGCACAGACAGGAACCGGAAAGACGGCATCATTTGGAATCCCGGTACTGCATAAAGTAGATCCGAATAATAAAAAAACACAGGTTATCATCTTATCACCGACAAGAGAGCTTGCCATCCAGGTGGCGGATGAGATCCGTAAACTTGCAAAATATATGCACGGTGTAAAGATCCTTCCGGTGTACGGCGGACAGGAGATCAGCCGTCAGATCAAGGCATTGAAGGGTGGGGCACAGATTATTATCGGTACACCGGGACGTGTTATGGATCATCTGCGCAGAAAGACGATCCGCTGTGAGGCAGTGAACACGATCGTACTTGATGAGGCAGACGAGATGTTAAACATGGGATTCCGTGAGGATATTGAGACGATCTTAGAGTATATCCCGGAGGAAGGACGTCAGACGGTGTTATTTTCTGCGACCATGCCAAAGCCGATCTTAGATATCACGAAGAAATACCAGCACGATGCCGTGACGATCAAAGTGGTAAAAAAAGAGCTGACCGTTCCGAATATTGAGCAGTATTACTATGATGTAAAGAGAAAAGACAAGATCGAAGTTTTGACCAGACTTCTTGATTATTATAATCCGAAACTCTCTCTGGTGTTCTGTAACACAAAACGCATGGTGGACGAACTGACTGAGGAACTGCAGGGACGCGGTTATTTTGCAGAGGGACTGCACGGAGATATGAAGCAGACACAGCGTGACCGTGTGATGCGCGGTTTCCGTACCGGAAAAACAGAGAGCCTGATCGCGACCGATGTTGCAGCGAGAGGTATCGATGTGGATGATGTGGAAGCGGTATTCAATTATGATATTCCACAGGATGACGAATATTATGTTCATCGTATCGGAAGAACCGGACGTGCCGGAAGAACCGGACGTGCGTTTACTTTCGTCAAAGGCAAAGAAGTATATAAATTAAAAGATATCATGCGTTACTGCAAGACCAAGATCGTTGCAATGCCAATCCCGTCCACGGATGATGTGGCACAGATCAAGGCTGAGAAGGTCATGGAAGAAATCGGAAGAATTATCGACGAGGAAAATTTAAAAGATACGATCGATATCATCGAAAAGCAGATCAATGAATCCGATTATACCGCAATGGATATTGCTGCAGCATTCTTAAAACAGGCGTTGGGACAGATCAATCTTGACAATGACAGAGAGGACTCTTTTGATTTTGATAATACCGGAGCTGAAGAGGGCATGGTGCGTCTGTTTATCAACATCGGTAAAAAAGACCGCGTGAAACCGGGCGATATCTTAGGTGCGGTTGCAGGCGAATCCGGCATGCCGGGTAAACTTGTCGGAGCCATTGATATGTATGATAAATACACATTCGTGGAAGTGCCGAGAGAATACGGAAAAGAAGTTTTAGAAGCCATGAAAAATGCAAAGATCAAAGGCCGCTCCGTCAATATGGAACCGGCAAACCAGAAATAAAAGAGCAGTAAAAAATCCCGTGTGAGTATGATTTTTAAAATCAGTCTCATACGGGATTTTTTTGTAATGTTACTGTCCGATCTTGCTCACGATACTCCGGTTGATCTTCATTAAGAAAAATGCAGTTGCACCCACAGATACCAGTTCAGCGATCGGGAATGCCCACCATACCAGATTGACATTGCCGGACTGTGCTAACAGGTATGCTGCCGGAAGCAGGATCACCAACTGCCTTGCAATGGAAATGCACATACTGTAGACTGCTTTTCCAAGTGCCTGGAAAATACTACTGCAGGAGATTCCAAAGCCGGCAAGCAGGAAACTTAAACTGATGATACGCAGCGCAGGGACACCGATGGAGAGCATTGTGTCGGAAGCCTGAAACATGGAGAGAAGCTGCTTTGGAAAGAGCTGGAATAAAAGCAGGCCGACTGCCATGATGCTGACTGCATAAGCGACACAGTGTTTTAAAGTTTTTGTGACACGCTCTTTGTTTCCGGCACCGTAGTTGTATGCCATAACCGGGATGACACCGTTGTTTAAACCAAAAGCCGGCATAAATACGAAGCTCTGCAGTTTAAAGTAAACGCCGAACACTGCGGTTGCCGTGGAGGAAAATGCGATCAGGATACGGTTCATACCGTAGTTCATCACGGAACCGATCGCCTGCATTACAATAGAAGGAACACCGATCACATAAATCTGTCCGATAATATTTTTGTCCGGGCGGAAATGGTGCAGGTCAATCTGTACTTCCTTATTTTTTGTGTGGTTTAAAACAACTGCCAGAATACCGGCAATCATCTGTCCGATGACGGTTGCAGCAGCAGCACCGGAAATGCCCATTTTCGGGAGACCAAACAGACCAAAGATGAGAACCGGATCGAGAGCGATATTGATGATCGCACCGACACCCTGTGTATACATGGTATAAATGGTTTTTCCGGTTGCCTGCAGCATACGCTCAAACATAAGCTGCGTAAAAATACCGAAAGAAAGACAGCAGCAGATCGTCAGATACTGTTTTCCATAAACGATGATCTCTTCAATATCTGTCTGGCTGCGGAAAAACGGTTCTGCAAAAAACAGACCGATGATCAGAAAGAGCAGATAGCTGACAAGAATTAAAAATACAGAATTTTCTGCGACCTTATTTACTTTTTCGGTATCCTTTTCTCCCAGGGAGCGCGCTAAAAGCGCATTTACGCCGACGGCAGTTCCGACACCGACAGCAATCATAAGGTTCTGGATCGGGAAAGCCATAGACACTGCGGTCAGGGCATTTTCGCTGATCATGGCAACAAAAATACTGTCGACAATATTATAGAGCGCCTGAACGAGCATGGAGATCATGATCGGCAGGGACATTGAGATAATGAGTTTGTCAATCGGCATGACGCCCATTTTATTTTCTTCCATAAATCCTCCTTTGTTTAACCTTTGTGTAAAAAATTCCATAATTTACTCCCGGAAAATAAAAACTTCCGGGAGCGCTACCTTTCTATATTAGCATTCCTTTTATCTGAATACAAGGTACAACTTCATCAAATCTTAATGTTTTGACTGATTGGAAATTCATAATTATTCCGTTACAATAAAAGCATGATCATAAAGAGACAGGTTTATGTAAAAATCTATCGAAAACCTGTGGAAAAGGGGAAAACATGTACAGTATACTGGTGTGCGATGATGAGAAAGACATTGTTTCAGCATTAAAAATCTATCTGATGGCGGACGGTTATCAGGTATTTGAAGCATATAACGGAAAAGAGGCACTTGAGGTGTTAAAGGAACAGGACATCCATCTGGTACTGATGGATATCATGATGCCGGAGATGGATGGGATTGCAGCGATGGTGAAAATTCGTGAGACGAGCAATGTTCCGGTTATTTTACTGACAGCAAAAAGTGAGGATACGGATAAAGTGTTAGGGCTGACCGTCGGGGCGGACGATTATATCACCAAACCGTTTAATCCGATTGAAGTGCAGGCGCGCGTCAAATCACAGCTCAGACGCTATATGCAGCTCGGAGGCGGAGCCATCAGAAAAGATGTTCTCTCGATCGGCGGGATCGAACTTGACGACCGCAGCAAAGAGGTGTCGCTTGACGGCGAAAAGATTTCTCTGACACGCACGGAATACGATATTTTAAAACTTCTGATGGAGCATCCCGGAGAGGTGTTTTCCCCGAACCAGATTTACGAACAGGTATGGCAGGATAATCCCTACGGAACGGAGAATACAGTGGCGGTACATATCAGGCATCTGCGGGAAAAAGTGGAGTATAACCCTGCAGAACCGCGGTATTTGAAAGTTGTGTGGGGACGTGGTTATAAAATGGAAGGACAGGTATGAGAAAAGTGAAAAATTTGAGAGGATCGACAGCGGCAAAGATCATTGCCTGGATCGCGCTCAGTGCCAGTGCACTGTGTTTTGTGTTCAGCGCGATGGGTGTGATCTTTATGTTTGATGAAGGAATCTATAGAAATTCAAAGGATGAAACAAGAAAGCAGTGGTTTGAAAATGTTTCCTATGAATATGGTCTGTCCGCAGTGGATGATGTAAGGCGGGAACAGCCGGCAGGTTCTGTAGAAAGCAAATATTTTAAATATGGTATTATCAAAGCAGACAGCCTCGATGGGATTGACCTGAATAATGAAAAATCATATGCGGAACGCAACTTTTCGGATAAGATCAGTCTGGAAGACGTGTATACAAACAGTGTGGAATTATCGGACGAAGATCAGATTGTATACACAAATGGAAATTTTCTGACCGGTGGCGGTGTGCAGCTCATGTATTCCGGGGATGATTCGTGGGTGAGCGTCTATGCGGACCGGATCTGCTATGATGAGGCAAAAGGTGTTTTTGTTTATCTGGCGGGAAATGAGTATTATCCGGTGCAGAAGGTTGAGACGGACATAGACGGATATGGAAGCGCAGTTTTTACTTATGATACCGAGAAAAAAATGTATCTGTTTGAACACACAGATGAGACGTTGACCGATGCTGCTTCTGCGGAAGGAACGGTTACAGATGAGACATTGACCGATGCTGCGGACGGGGATACAGTAGCAGAATCAACGGAAGAGCCACTGACGGATGTCACAGACAGCGGCATGGATGATATTGCAAATGGAGAATACGTCACGCTTGACATGTTTGATGGCACGCGCATGGATGTAAATCACTGGGGAAATGTGTTATTAGACGGAGTCCGGGAGATATCCATGGATGAGGTCGACCGGGTGGACTCATCTGAAAAAAACAAAGAAGATGCCAGCGTTTCGTATACAACATACGAGGATTATTATCTTGACAGCAACTATACACTCTGGGTAAACATGGGGAACACATCACCGAAAACCACTTATCAGATGGTTGTGATCCTGCCGCAGAATGTTGGGACAGACTGGAACAGTACGGACTGGTACGTACAGGCAAATACCCTGCTGGATTTTGTATACAGCATGCGTTACACGGCGTTAGTCACAATGTTTGTAAGTTTTATCATCGGAGCAGCAGCCTTTGTATTTCTGATGTGTGCGGCGGGGCACCGGAATGGAACGGATGAGATCGTTACGACTGTCTGGGATCATCTGTGGCTGGATGTTTTTGCAGTGGGGGCTGTGCTGGCAGAGGTATTTGTTTTCTATGTGGCAGCGATATTCCTGATAAATGTCGATGTTGCGTATCTGCCGTTTATCTTATTTGTTACTGCAGTTGCAACCCTTTGCATGGGATGGCTGTTGTTACTGTTTTTATTAAGTTTTTCCGTGCGGGTAAAATTGGGAAAATGGTGGAGACATACCCTGTGTTACCAGCTTTTCCGTAAAATCGGACAGTTCGCCCGGATGATCTGGGAAAATATCGGGTTTCTCTGGAAAGTGATCCTGGTCATGCTGGTACTTGCATTTTTTGAGGGCATAGGGGTATTGATGTTTTTTAATTCAGACATAGCCCTTTTACTCTGGCTGTTAGAAAAACTGGTTTTATATCCGCTGGTCCTGTGGTACTGTGTGCAGTTGAACCAGTTAAAGAACGGAACGGAAAAAATTGCAGGCGGTGAGCCGGGCTATCAGATCAGTACAAAGCGTATGACCGGTATATTTAAGGAACAGGGAGAACAGATCAACCATATCAGCGACGGCATGACACATGCGATCGAGGAGCGGATGAAGAGTGAGCGTTTCAAGACAGAACTGATCACAAATGTTTCCCATGATATCAAGACTCCGCTGACATCGATCATCAACTATGTGGATCTGCTGGAAAAAGAAGATCTGCACAACGAGACAGCGCAGGAGTATTTAGAGGTGTTAGAGCGCCAGTCAAGCCGATTGAAAAAGCTGATCGAAGACCTGATCGAGGCTTCCAAGGCGTCCACCGGAAACCTTCCGGTACATTTAGAGCGGTTAGAAGCCGGGATATTTATGACACAGACGGTCGGGGAATTTGAGGAAAAGACAAAAGAGGCAGGACTTGATCTTGTGATCGAAAAGCCGGAGACACCGGTCTATATCATGGCGGACAGCAGACATTTCTGGCGTGTGATCGATAACCTGATGAATAATATCTGCAAATATGCCCAGAGTGGGACGCGTGTCTACATCAATCTTGAAGTAAAAGAGGCACAGGTGTCTATCACCTTCCGCAATACGTCAAAATACCCGCTCAATATCAGCAGTGATGAACTGATGGAACGTTTTGTGCGGGGCGATGCATCCAGAAATACGGAAGGAAGCGGACTCGGACTTTCTATCGCAAACAGCCTGATGGATCTTATGGGTGGTACATTCCGTCTGTATGTGGACGGAGATCTGTTTAAGGTCGTGCTCGGGTTTGCCGAGACAGCAGAGAAAGAAACAAAAGAAAAAATCGAAGAACTGTAATTGTTGGAAGTTGCACTACAGGTGTGAACAATAACCCAAAAGCATGGTTGTCCAGAGGGATGCCATGCTTTTTTCATTCATAGGAAATTACGTCCTATGAATGAAAAAGCCCTCCGGGCGGGATGCGCACTTCGCGGAGAAGAAGTTTGCTGTAAACAGCACCGTCCGGGCGCGAAAGAGTCGCAAGCGACTCATTGTCCCTGTGCGGCGAAAAGCAGATTGTGAAAAGGAAAATTGGAGGGTATAATATGTAGGGAAAAGGGAGAGCAGCTTATGAAACAGATAAAACAAAAGTGGTTGTAAAATAATCAGTTGAATCAAGTGGCAATAGTATAAAAAATAAAATTTTTTACATATAGAAATGGAGCTTTTATGGATAACAATAAAATCGATGAGGGATTACAGGGAAATGAAAAAATAGAAACCGCAATCGCGGCACTGCAGCAGGAGGCAAGCGAAGAGATGTTAGCGCATACCCTGACAGTGATACGCAGACGCATGAAAGAGGGCGGTCAGTTTATCGTAGCGGTGGAACCGCCGACGGGCGGGAACCAGATGCAGATACAGGCAGTGCAGACGCCGGACGGCAATAGCTGGTGGGCGGCATTTACCAGTTTTGAGGAAGAATTAAAGGGAAGCGGGAGTGTAATGTCTACATTTTTAACAGGAATTGAGCAGGCATTCCGCGCGGTACTTGCCGCAGAAGGGGCAAAGGGAATTATCGTGAATCCGTGGAACCGGACGATCATGCTGGATAAAAACCTGATACGGATCATACTTGGGGAACCGGCATAAAGTATATATATTGATTTTCAAACGAAAAGGATAGACAGCTGACAACTGTCTATCCTATGAAATGCTTATTGTCTATGCGGTTTAAAGATTAACCGAAGTATCTGTTCAACAGTCCTTCAAATGCTTTTCCGTGTCTAGCCTCATCGCGTGCCATCTCATGAACGGTATCATGGATTGCATCAAGGTTTGCAGCTTTTGCACGTTTTGCAAGATCAGTTTTTCCTGCTGTTGCACCGTTCTCAGCGTCAACTCTCATCTGAAGGTTCTTTTTGGTGCTGTCTGTTACAACTTCACCGAGCAGTTCTGCGAATTTTGCAGCGTGTTCTGCCTCTTCCCATGCAGCTTTCTCATAGTAGGAACCAACTTCCGGATAACCTTCACGGTAAGCAACACGAGCCATTGCAAGATACATACCAACCTCAGAGCACTCACCCTCGAAGTTTGCTCTTAAATCGGATACGATATCCTCACTTACTCCTTTTGCAACACCAACTACGTGCTCAGCAGCCCATACTTTCTCACCTTCCTGCAATTTGAACTTTTCAGCCGGAGCTTTACATACCGGGCAGATCTCCGGAGCTGCATCGCCTTCATAAACATAACCACATACTGTACATACATACTTTGCCATAATTTTAATCTCCTTTTCTTTGAAAAATGTTATTTGTCCGCTGTAATAGATTTCCCCGCTTATTTGAAATCTATTACTGTGTGCTTTAAATTGATATCAGTAACTATTACTGATTTTAAATGAAAAACTTCTTTTTGTCAACATTATTTTATGTTATTTTAGAAGTTTTTTGGGGAAAAATGATCAGGAAGTCTGTCTTTTGGCTTTACAGGAAGAGCATTTTCCGTAAAAATAAGTCACATGTCCTTCAATCTCACCGTCAAAGTCCTGTGCGGCAAGAACATTGATATGATCCAGTCCCGTTACATTTAAATCCAGAACGCTCCCGCATTCCTTGCAGATAAAATGGTAATGCGGCTTTGGATTACCGTCAAAACGATCAGGTCCAATTCCAGTGGACAGTTTCTGGATCTCACCGATATCTGCCAGTAATGACAGATTGCGGTATACCGTACCGAGACTGATATTCGGAAATTCTTCCTTGATATTCATATAGACGGTCTCTGCGGTAGGGTGGTCATAACGCGAGATGAGAAACTTCTTGATGGATTCCCGCTGCTTACTTCGTTTCAGCATATTACCATCCTTTCTTGATAATAGTAATTGTTACTAAAATTATTATATAATCACAGAGAAAAAATGTCAAGATGAAGATGGTTTGGTTTTTCATTTTAATCTTTGATAAACGAATGCTTTGTGGTATATTGGAATATAGCTTTGACAATAAATGGCAGTGTAAGGGAGAAGCAGTTTGAAAGTAAAGACAATTCTTGGCAGGATATATTATATCATAGTGGCAGTGTGTGTCTTTCTGCATGTTGTTATTTTATCATTGAGTTTTTTTGACAACAAACATCAGGAAAAATATTGCCGCAGCATTATTCCGGACAGGGAATACCAGACAGATGAGGATAACCGCAGGTTTGTATTTTCTGCACAGAAGATAAAGGATGGAGGGGACTGTCTGCGTTTTTATACGGCGCATATGGAAGTCAGTGTGTACGCTGATGACACGCTGATCTATCATGTCGGACAGCAGCAGGCAATGCCAAAGGTGTCACCCGGAGTTATGTGGAATTATGTCGGGATACCATCCGGGGCAGAACAGATCCAGGTTATGATCCGTGCGGTCTATCCGGAGGTCAGACAAAAGCAAATTGATTTTTCAATCGGCGGGTATACCCAGATGTATAGCGGAATGTTGTACAGATCCATGCCGGTAACATTTATCTGTCTGCTAGAAATATTATTGGGTTTCTTCATGGTACTGTGGTGGCTGATCGCACGGACCAAAATGAAAATGAAGCAGACGCTGCTGCATTTTGGCACTTTTTCCTTTCTGACCGGAACTTGGGCACTGAACGAGACAGATGCCGCACTTCTGATCCTGTTTCCGGTCAGAGTTGAGATCGTATTCGTATCAGCGGTAGCCCTGATACTCATGGTGCCTTCCTTTGTGTGGTTTACCAAGGGATTCTTTGATGTTGAGGACAAGTGGGGATCAGATATTATCTGCGCGCTGGCATATCTGAATCTGGCGGTACAGCTTATATTGCAGCTTGCCGGGATTCGAGGCTTCCGGCAGATGTACACGGTCACACATGTCCTGTTGGGGGTAGCGCTGCTTTATACAATAGTCATGCTGATTTCTGAGTACAGAAAAACGAAGGTACACCGCCATCTGCGGTTTGTTGTGGTTGGTGGGTTTATTCTTCTGGGAACGCTTGCGGCAGATCTGCTGCACTTTTATTACGGATCATTTCAGACAAGTATATATGGTATGTATGGTGTTTTTATCTATATCATTATTTTTGCGGTCGAAGTATGCAGACAAGTGGCAGAGCAGGTGGATGCAGGGCGGAAGCTGCAGATCTATGAAGAACTTGCAACCAAAGATATGCTGACGAAGCTCTATAACCGGAATGCATATGATGAATGGATCAAGGTAAACAGGCGGCCGAAGAAGGCGAAGATTGTTGTTTTTGACCTTAACAATTTAAAACAGTGCAATGATACGATGGGGCACGCAGCCGGAGACGCATATATCCAAAATGCTGCGGGGATCATATTGCATGTGTTTGGAAATTGTGGAAATTGTTACCGGATCGGTGGAGATGAATTCTGCGTTGTGATCTATGGGAATGATCCTTCAGATATGGAAGAGTTATTCCGGCAGATGAAGCAGGAACAGGATGAGTTTAATTCGAAAAACGCAATACCACAGATACAGATTGCCTATGGCTATGCGGAGTTTGACCCGGAAACAGACCGGGATATCGAGGATACCAGATCCCGTGCAGATGACAAAATGTATCAAAAGAAGAGAGAAATAAAAGCGGGATACCAATGAAAATGAAAGGACAGAGTAAGTAGTTATATTTAGACCATCAGGCAATGGATGTTATCGTTTATGTTCTAATTTATAAAAAAACGGAATACAAATAGAAGAAAACAAAAACAGAGATGAGAGATTGCCTATGGCAGGAATGAAACGGTTTATTGCATATATATATGGGTATGAAAATGCAAAAAAGGCAGGCAATACGGGATTTGCCAGGATCGAGCTGCGGGGAGAAGAGTGCAGGCTTGAAATCCATCTGCGTAGTGTCTATGCTGCGCAGACGCACTGCAGGGTTTATCTGTTTCGCAAACAGGGTAATCAGATGGAGGGAAGTCTGATCGGAGAAATGGACGTCCGCAATGGTGCTGGAGATTTTGCCACAGCAATGAAAATAATGCATATACCGACATCATCACTCAGTTTTTTTGAGATGGACGGGATTTTTTTGTGCAGCGAAGATGGACGTATTTTCATGAGCCGCTGGACGGAGGGGGAGCCGCTTACCGTGGATATGGAGCACTTTGGGGAGTGGAGAGAAAGCCAGCCAGAGGAACCGCCGGTGGAAGAAGGGGTGTATACAAAAGAAGATATGCATGCAAAAGAAACTTTGCATGAAACAGAAAAAATTATATCAGAAACAGAAAACAAGCCGGCAGCAGGGAAAATGTCCGTGCAGGACAGCATGAAAAAGCAGCAGGAAAACAGAACCCAGATCACCCGGTCTGCACAGAAATATGACAGTGAGCTCGCTGCGACAGAACTCCCCGCGCGCAATTTCTTTCCACAGTACCAGTGGACGGACATCTGGGAGCAGTTTTTAAAAAATCATCCGGCAAGCATGCCATTTTCGGAAAAAAATATTACCTGTATTAAAATTGAATTAAAGGATCTACGGGAGCTGCCGAGAAAATACTGGTATCTCGGAAATAACAGTTTTCTGTTACATGGATTTTTTAATTACCGGTATCTGGTGATTGGAAAAATAGAAGAAGATACACAAAACAGATGGTTTTTAGGGGTGCCTGGCATTTATCAGAATCAGGAGCGTGTCATGGCGATCATCTTTGGATTCCCGGAATTTATGCCGGAGCAGGTTGAAAACCGGTTTGGCTGCTGGTATCGTTTTTTTGAGGAATAACTGTCTGACAAAATGGAGACGTTTTTGACAGGGGCTGTGCATAAAAAATGCAGCTGTTAATTGTCGGTGGAAGGGTTGAGATACGCGTAGCGCAGATGATCTGCCCATCGGTTCTGGATAAAAAAACAGCCGCGTTCTACACCTTCATACTGAAAACCGAGCGATTCCAAAAGGTAGATGGAGGGCTTGTTTTCCGGCATAACACGTGCGAATACACGATGAAGATGAAGGTCGTAAAAGGCAAGTGACATGACTTTTTTAATCGCTTCTGAGGCATAGCCCATGCGCCGGAATGCTGCGTCAAATTTATAGCCGATCTCTGTGCAGGAATATGCTGCAAAGCGGATGTCGTGCAGGCATACGGTTCCGATGATCATTTGCGGATCATCCTTCCGGAAAACATAGAAACGGATACACTGTTGTTTTAATGCGAGATCCCATTCACACTTTAAAACTGCCTGCTGGTAGGATGCGGTATAAAAGTTGGCAGGTCTTGTCGGTTCGTAGGCTTCAAAACTTTCACGATTGCGGTTCTGAAAATTTAAAACCGCATTTGCATAATTCGGTGTTAAGACTTTTAAGATCAGCCGGTCTGTCTGAGATTCATATTTTAAAGAAGCGTTTTTCCACTGCATCAGGCAAGATGCCTCCTTCTCGACAAAAATGAAAAAATGCGGTACAATACTGCATACTATATAGTATAACATTTTGGGGAAACTGTCCATGAATCAGGATGAAAAATACATGAAAGCAGCGATCCGGCAGGCAAAAAAAGCATACGCCTTAGATGAAGTACCGATCGGCTGCGTGATCGTGCAGGATGATAAGATCATTGCACGCGGGTATAACAGAAGAAATACAGAAGGCAATACGTTAGCACATGCGGAACTGACCGCAATCCGCAAAGCGAGTAAGAAAACCGGTGACTGGCGGTTAGAGGACTGCACGATGTATGTGACGTTAGAGCCATGCCAGATGTGTGCAGGTGCGATCGTTCAGAGCCGGATGAAAAAAGTGGTGATCGGAAGCATGAATCCCAAAGCCGGATGCGCCGGCTCGGTATTAAATCTGCTCCAGATGCAGCAGTTTAACCACCAGGTCGAGATAGAAAAGGGTGTGCTTGGGGAAGAGTGTTCGGCAATGCTTTCCACATTTTTTAAAGAACTTCGCCAGAAAAAGAAGTCTTAAGCGCGCAGAGATTTCGCTTTAAAAAATAAAAGCCCC
>OHCD01000666.1_pt1 | contig 17559 bp, 17 predicted proteins | sample 1577561 | NCBI WGS metagenome assembly OHCD01 (sample SAMEA3879510, study PRJEB24766) | human gut metagenome | biome: human-associated habitat; feature: feces | place: USA | collected 1985/1987 | reverse complement strand
GTAACTCCTGCCGCTGTCCCTTCAGCATGATCTCCGTTCCGTCTGTTTTTCAAAAATCCTCTGCATCGGATTTTGTGAAAATATAAAAATGGGTAAAACAAAGGGCACTAACTTTTTACGGTTAATGCCCTTTCCTTTACTCATTCACTTTTCAGATAATTCCTGTATGTATCATTCTGATAATTGCTTCAGAACCATTTTAACAGTCTTCCTAAGTTTCATTCCGTCCCTCAGTCCCAACCGGTAGAAAAATTCTTCTGTCTCTGCTCCACTGTTAAATATCTGGTCGCAATATTTTGTAATGGTCTCTTCCTGTTCCTGTGGAAGTGTTGCGATCACTTTTTTATATTCTTCCTCAACTTCATCTGGTTTTGTCACAGACAGCTGGCTCAGTTTCCAGTCTGCATACTCTTTTCCCATATGTTCCGTTATGGTCAGGTTGATAAATTCTTCAATCTCTTTTGTAATCTTCATTTAAGAATCCTATTCCTTTCTCCAGTGGTCTACTCCATCAATCTGATTTTGAATGTTTCCAGCCACACCACTGCCCAGCCAGAAAGCACAGGCAGGATATAAAGTATAAAACCTGCCACAAGCATCCTGACCGCTTCTGTGCCTGTCTCCTGTCCGAATCCATACCCTAAAACTGCTGTAATGCAGATGATCCCCGACAGGATATGAAATACCGTTGCCGACAGCCATGTGAAGAACATAACCACCAGTTGTATCATTGTCAGGCATATACGCACTGGCAGTAATACGATTTTCACAATAATTCTTACAACAACCATGACTGTCCACCCCTTTCACTGTTTCAGATAACTGCGATAGCTGTCTATCACAGAATCTGTAACACCATTTTTGTACACTTTACGGATATCAACAACTTTTTCATCTTTCAATGTTTTCAGCCAATCCAACAAATCTTTTCTGCTACTTGCAAAACTACAGCATCTCCCGTCTGCATATTCAATCCGGTATCTCATAAGTCCCTCCTACACATACACCAGTTCATTTAAAATAATTTCATCTACCCGGCTTCTTGCATTGTTTGCCCGGCGAACCCATTCCATCTGATCTCTGCTTTTCAATTCTTTCGTAATGCCTTCCTGCTCCATAATCTGTTCCATGAGGAAATCCCTGCGTTCCAAACACTGCTCATTCAGATCTGCGAGATACGTCCAGAGCTTACCACTCAATGTCAGATAGGAATACAAGCCACTCTTGTAATCTTTCAGATAGTTTCTGTGAAGACTTCCATAAAAACCAATCTCTCTTTTCTCTTCGGGTACTGCGATCAGTGGCAGATAGATTTCCCCGACAAGGATATAATCCAGACCATTGCTGTCATCGTGAACAATTCTTTCTAATTTACTCATGCTGATGCAACTCCTTTCTTCGGTTCTGCAGGCGGAAGCAGTGATACCGGAATGAACACACCCTTTGCAATATCTTCCTGACGGATTTCCTCTTTTTTTGCATCCATCTCAGCTTTCTTTTTTGCCTTTGTCCGTTCATAGTATTCTTGCTGCTTGCCATTTGCTTTCCTTTTCAAGTAATTCTGATGAAGCCTGTCTTTTCTGGCTTCCCGCTTCTTCATTTCTTCAATTTCTTCCGGTGTCATTTCCACCTCACCGAAATGTGGCGGTAAATATTTTCCAATGAAATTAAAATAGATTTCCACTTCCTGAGTTGTCTCAATGCTTCCTTTTCGGTCACGCTCATGAACCACAATCTTTTCAACAAATTCGTTCAGCATGTAAGTGGTCAATTCCTCAAAATTTTGGTATTTATCAACCAGAGCAATAAACTTCTCCGCTGATCTGCGACCTTCTTCATAGCCTGATAATTCAGCTTCCATATCTGCAATTTCTGCCGACAAATCTTTCTGTTCTTTAGAATACTGTCCGTCAAGAATCGTATATCGTTCATCTGGCAGCTTGCCAAGAATATTGTCCTCATAGATTCTGCAGATCAGTTTTTCCAGTTCCTGCACACGCTTTTTTGCTTCTGCTAATCTGTTTTTCAATCTTGTGATCTCACTGGACTGCTGTGAAGTCTGTGCCTTTTTTACTGTCTCCAAAAATTCTTCACGATTCAACTGTGAATACTCCGCAACAGCCTTTAAAAGTTCCTTAATCAGCTCCATAACCACATCAGCATTAATTCTGTGCTGTGTCTGGCAGAGTGTTCCAACCGGAACTTTAGAATATGCAGAACAGGTATATTGTGGTACTCGCTTGCCATTATTTACTCGATGTACATACATTTTGGAACCACAGTCTGCACAATACATCAGACCTGTCAGCGGGTGGGCTTCTCCCCATCCATCTGGATATCTTCTCACATTGCTTCGGATTCTCTGCACATTGTCAAAAGTTTCCTGATCTATGATTGCTTCCTGAGTGTTCTCAAACACCGTCCAGTTATCCTCAGATACATAATGGCTTTTCTTATCCTTGAAATGTTTTCTGGTCTTGAAGTTCACTGTATGACCAAGATACTCTCTTTTCTTCAGAATACCTGCAACAGTAGAAGAGCCCCAGCCATAAGGATCTTTGATTTCTTCTACTCTGCCTTTCCATAATCCGGCATCTTTCTTTGCCATATGAACCGCTGGTATCTCAACCTTATCCTCTTTCAGTGTCCTGGCAATCTGATATGGTCCGTACCCGTCCATTGTCATGTGAAAGATTCTCCGTACAACTACAGCTGCTTCTTCATCAACAATCCATACATTCGGATCATCCTTGTCTTTCAGATACCCATACGGTGTTGTACTTGCCACATGCTTGCCGGATTTCCCTTTCGCCTTGAAAGTGGATTTTATCTTTTTACTGGTATCCCTTGCATACCATTCATTCATGATATTTCGGAATGGAGTAAAATCATCGTCCTCCCGGAAGCTGTCTACATTCTCGTTGACTGCAATCAGACGAACATTATTCTGTCGCAGCAACTCCATATATTGTCCGACTTTCAGATAATCTCTTCCCATTCGGCTCATATCTTTAATCAGAATCGTTCCGACTTTCCCTGACTCCACTTCTTTCATCATGGCAAGGAAACCTGGACGATCAAATCTTGTGCCGGAGATACCATCATCAGTAAAATGAACAAGATTGGTAAATCCATGTTCTTTTGCATATTGTTCCAGCAGTTTCTTCTGGTTTGAAATACTGTTGGATTCCCCGTTTAATTCATCATCACGACTAAGACGTTCATACAACGCTGTCATGAATCCCTGTTTCTCTGTCATAGTCAGATGTCCTCCTTCCTTTGTTTATTAATTGCCTGTTCTCATCCCATATCCGTTCCTGTACCGGGTTCTGATGTTTCCGGGACGTATTAACCAGAAAAGACACGCTGAATGCCTATTCAGTTCTGGTATCACTACGGGCAGACTGTTTCGTTTTCAAGGTTCGTGTAAGAAGTAAAAAAGATTCTTACACTAAACGAAATGCTCAGAGGTCTTTTTACAGCCCCCTTACTGCATCTTTTTTGATTTCGTGTCATCTTTTTAAAGTTCCTTACACAATCTCTGTACTGACGAAACAAAATACGGACATGTTTTGAAATTGTTTTTTACAAAATACAATTTTGTTCTTTAAGGTAAAAAAATAAGCCTCAAGAGACTTTTTAATCATTTTGGAGCTCCAACTCTTTAAATTTGATTGATTAAGAAGTCTCTTCAAACTTACTACACCAGCAGCCAGCTTATATTTTCGATATTGTCTGACTGCAAAGTGTTCCGGATTCTCTGCTTCCAATTCTTCAAACAGTTCATCTACCGCATTCTTAAATTCTTCATCATCTTCTCTCGTTTCACTGGCATTGATGAATTCCAAAAGAGTAGAAAAGTTCTGTTCCTCTTCCGGCGCTTCATACCAGATATAACCGATCAGGGCAGAATACAGAAGACGTTCCGCTTTAATCCAGAAATCCTCCGTAGATTTTTCTCCTTCCCCCTTCGTATTTGCTATGATGGTATTCACCAGTTTTAAGATATCTTTTTCACTACGAATGTAATGGAATGGATTATAGTGCATGGACTTTTTAAAATTGATCGTATTCAGCACCTTGATCCGATATCCACCATTTACCAGCATCTTTCCACATTCTACAATGATCGTTCCCTTTGGATCTGTCACCACATAGGATACGCGATCTGTCATCTGCATCAGATTGGGTTTCACATAAAATCTTGTTTTACCTGATCCTGAGCCCCCGATCACGATCACATTCTTGTTTCTGGCATATTGGGGAGCCTTTGGCCTGCTGTTCATCGTAAGCCGTTCTGTTTCGGTCAGAATGATGTTATTTTCAAACACCGGATCTTCAAATGGCTCGATATCCTTCCGGTTTCCCCATCTGGCCGATCCATACTCTTCTCCATGCCGGAACTTCTTCGCATTCTTCGCTTTATAATACAAGATCAACCGAAAGATAAGTGCGGTCACCAATCCTCCTAACAGATCTTGCATATGAAAGCTTGGAAGCCAGTTGGTAAATGCCAGTTGGAAATTCATCAGCATCACACCGATTTTTTCAATCATACTGTCACCAATGCAATGGCGGTATAGCCAAAAGCTTTTATCTGCAAGATAGAAGATGATCAGATACGGAATACTTAATATCACCACTCTCTTCATCGGGATATTCTGCATCTTTTCCCGGATCATCGTTCCTGCCCTCTGACTTTCTGCTTCGTCTTGACTCTCTGACGATGTTTTGCTTTCCTCTCCTGTGTCTTCTGCAGTTTCTTTCGGACAGAAGGCTTTTTCTTTTTAGACTGATCCAGCTCTATGCCTGCATATTCTTTAAAAGCAGCCGTCATCACGTCCACATCTTTCGATTTAAAAAATACCAGATACAATGGTGGTTCCACATGGGAATCCTTTTTCAGACTATAATCGATCCCATATTTACGGGCTACCCGGTCAAATGACTTGATATTTTGATCCGTGATCTGAATATTGGTAAGCTGTGCTCCCTGTGCGATCAGTTGTTTTATCGTCTGCTTTCCATGAGGCTTTTTCATCTCCTGTCGTTTTCTTTCTTTTTCTCTGCCCTTTTCCTGTGCTTTTCCCGTTTTGACAGCCTGTTTCACCTGTACCCGCTTCTGTTTCTGTCTGCTCATTCCATCCAGAAATTTTCTCATAGATGCCTTTAGCACGCCGGTACTCATCCGGGTTGTCTGGACACACAGAGCTATGATTTTTTCATTCACTTCATCCTGCAATTAACCACGCCCTTTCTTCCCTTGATCCTTTGGGGGAAGCAAATAATAGCACTGCTTCTCAATGCAGCCCTTTTTTCTCCCTCCCCACCAATAGCAATATTTACAAGACCAGGGTTTTTCTTCACTGTATTTTCTCCCCGGCATTGCTGCATTTGCTTCCACGATCAGGTTCTTATCTCTTCTCCTGTCCATTCTCATGTTCCTCCTAACAAAAAAGCGTTCACAGATTCCCTCAGGTTTCCATGAACGCTTTCCCTTACATTATTTCTTCTTTATTTTTCTTCCAAGGACTACCACTCCACTTAAGCTCATTCCAAGCACAATCAGCCATAACAGCAAGTTGGTGTTATCCCCAGTCTTCGGTGCATCTTTAGAAGGTTTTCCACCTTCCGGAGTGCTTTCTCTTGGTTTTTCCTCATCAACCATAACAACCTTCTGCACTTCGGCGGTATCTTTTACTTCAAATTCCACATCCTTTGCAACCAGATAACCTTCTGGTGCCGTTTCTTCCCTGAGCGTGTACTTTCCGATCGGAAGCATCTCTATATAATGTGCCTCTTCTGTAGATGTCCAGCTTTCTACCACTTTTCCATCTTCATCTAAGATCGTAAGCTTTGCACCTGGAAGCTCTTTTCCTGCAATATCCTGTTTAGAGATCAACACCTTTGTCACATCATCTTTCATCTCCTGTTTCTGGATTTCTGCAGTATTTTCTACTGTAAAGGTAATGCTCTCAGCAGTTACATATCCATCTGCCGGTTTTGTTTCTGTCATCGTATAGGATTTTCCAACGGTCAGCTCCTTGATCACATGGGCTTTATCTGTAGATACCCACTCATCGATTACATTTCCATCTTCATCTGTCACCTTCAGATGAGCTCCCGGAAGTTCTTTTCCTGTGGTAAGGTCTGTTTTCGTAAGTTCTACCGTTGTCGGCTCATTTTCAAAAACAAACTCATAGGAAACCTCAGCTTCTTCTGGTTTTCCATACTCAAAAGTGAATTCCTTTTCTTCATTCGATGTCACAAAACCATCCGGTGCATAGATTTCTTTTACGATATAGATCCCATCCACTGGAAGATCTGCTTTGAAAAGGATCTGTCCATTTTCATCCGTTGTTTTCTGCTCGATCAACGTTCCGGCTTCCATCAGGACTTTTCCATCTCTGCCTTTGATATCTTCTTTTGTAAATAAGCCGAAGATCGCACCTTCCAGCATACGTTCTGTTTCCTTTTCTTTTTTAAGGACCGTTACTTTTATCTTCTGACGGTTGTTCTGCCATTCTTCATCAAAAGTAACCACCGGTGTATCCTGATCGCGATAGGTCAGATCCACAAATCTAGGCTCTCCATCCAGTACAAAACCATGTGCCGTTTTCACTTCCTTCACATAATATTTTCCTACCGGAAGGTCTTCCATTTTTGCGATCCCCTTCTCGTCGGTTGTGATCGTGCCTACCAGCTCATCTTTCTTATAATGATCTGCACTTACGCCATCCGCAGCCTTGATATCTTCTGCAGCATAGACTTCAAAGGTGACTTCACTTAAGTTTCCTGTGATATATTCAAAGAAATGTTCTACCGTTCCTTTCACATTATCCAGAAGAGTGATCTTCTCTAAAAATTCTCCCTTTTTGTTGATGATCAGAAGCCCTTTTGGAACTTCATCCTTCATTTCCACTTTCTGTACTTCGGCAGTATCTTTGACCGTAAATGTCACATCCGTTGCTTTCAGATAACCGTATGGAGCAAACTCTTCATGAAGGGTATAGGTTTCTCCGACAACCAGACGCTTGATCACATGTGGCTTTTCCTTTTCAGATGTCCATTCATCGATTACATTTCCATCTTTATCCATGACCTTCAATCTTGCACCCTCCAGCTCTACGCCTGTGATCAGATCAGACTTTGTGAACTCTGCTGTAGTCGGTTCATTCTTCTTTACGGCCTGTAAGGAAACAATCTTTGTCTCCTGTCCCTGATACTCTGCAACAAATTCCAGCACCTCATCCGAAGAAACAAAACCTTCCGGCGCTTTTAATTCTTTTACATAGTATTCTCCAAATGGAAGATCCAGGGTGCATGTTGCCATACCGTTCTCATCGGATGTCATTTCCTGTAATAAGGTATCTGCTTTCACAAGAACTTTTCCATTTGCCCGGATATCTTTCTTGTTATAGATGCCAAATACAGCCCCGGATAATACCCGTCCATTTTCTGCATCCTGTTTTTCTACGGAAATAGCGACTTTCTGTCTGTCATTTCCTACGATTGCTTCTGCTTCAACGATCGGTGTATCCTGATCCTGATAAGTTAATGCAACCTTTACCGGCTCCGGATTTAATACAAATCCTTCCGGCGCCTTTGTTTCCACTACATAGTATCTTCCAAGCGGCAGATCCTTTGCTACAGCTTTTCCACTCTCTCCCGTTGTGATCGTTGTCACAAGCGTATCCTTTGCATAAAGTACGATACGATTTCCATCTGCATCTTTCTGATGATCCGGAGTGCAGATATCCTCTGCCGCACGCACTTCAAATTCCGCCCCGGAAAGGTACTGTTCTTTATAGATAAAGTCGTTCTCAAAACCGGAAAGCATCTCACCTTTCTTATACACAATAAGATTTCCCTTTACCGGCTGATCTTCATAGGAAACTTCAATGATCACATCTCCACTTACTCCATCTACTTCATAGGCAGTATCCGAATCCACGGTGATCTCTACATAGTTTTTGTTCACAACATATCCATCCGGCGCTGTCACTTCTTCAATACGATAGTGCCCGATCTCTAAGTTTTTCGGTAAGATCAGGTATCCCTGGCTGTCCGTAAAGAAAGATTTATGGACTGTGACCGTAGGATAGGTTGTTACCTGTTCCACATATTTCTTATGATCCAGATCATAAATTTTAAATTCTGTGCCGGCTACTAACACCGGTTTCTTTGTTTCATCATCTTTTTTGATGATCTTTAACTTTGCGGAAAATTCTTTGTCCAACAGTACCTTCCAAACCTGCGGTTTATCCGGATTGTTTTCACGGATGGTAATCTCAAAATCCTCTACCGGTTTATAATTATGAGGTGTGGTTGTTTCTCGTACAATATACGTTCCATATGGAAGCGGAATACTGCACGCATACCCTTTCTCATCTGTGAACATTTCCGTTTTACCATCTGCTGTAAGGATGACTGGCTCTGCATGGGAAAAATCATAACTTCCATCTTCTTTTTTCTCCAGGCTGCTCTTTAAGTAAGCGCTGAAACCTGCCCCTTTTAACAGATCTGCATCCGTTTCTCCATTGTTCGCAGCTTTTATGATCTGGAACGGCTGTTTCATAACAAGTTCTGTTGATTTCACAGTACCACCTTCATAAGCACATTCCACATCATGCTCTGTCTCGTCTAACAGATATCCTTCCGGCGCCTGGATCTCTTTTACAAAATATTTTCCAAGATACAGGTCTTTTACCACCGCATCTCCCTTCTGATCTACTTTTAAGGTAGATACAAGATCACCAGCTTTATGGACAATTCCTGTTGTTCCATCTGGATGTACAATGTTTTCTCTCGCATAGAGGCCATACACCGCACCTTCTAAAGTCGCATCTCCTTGTGGATTTGCTCCTGTTTGTGCATCTTCTTTGATCAGATGGATCTTTGCATAAGTACGTTCATTCAGAACATTCTTTGTACTTGTTTTACCGATATTGATATCTACCGGATAAACAGTTGGATCTGCCTGATAATTTGCCGGTGGCTGGATCTCTTTTACATACACAACATCCTGTGTTTTTTCGACTGTTACTTTAGAAGCACCTTTGCTGTCTGTTGCTGGCATCTGTGTGATTAAATCTGAGCATTCCTTATCACGGTAAACACCATAGATTGCTCCTGCCAGATGGTTTCCGGTGTCTTTATCATTTTTTACAATCGCAATTTCTGCCTGTTTTGTCCATGTAACATTCAGACTTACTTTATTTGTTGTTTCCACACCTTCTCCAAAAATAAAGGCAAGATCTTGAGTACTGGAATTCGTTGTCAGTTTATACGCAGAATAATCTTTCTTTAATCCACCTGCCATGGTTGTAGCAAATACTTCTGCGGTATCTTCTGCCTGTGTCAGAGGCGCAGAAAGATAAAACTTTGTACCTCCCTTGACCGTTACCTTTGCTCCCGGTGTACTTGTACTTCCTGTACTCACGTTGTGAAAACGCACTCCGGAAGGAAGGCTGATCGTCACACTCTGCTGTCCTGCCGCATGGAATGTGATTTCCTTTGTACGCTGTGTATTTCCTTCTACATAAGCCTTTACATTGGCATCGGAAAATGACATGGACACATCCGGTATCTCAGGCTTCTTTACACAATAATTGTAAATATCCATTGCCAGTTCCTGTCCTGTTGCATTGGTTCCATAGAACGCATCACTACTGCCATAAGCATAAGCAGCCGCCATATGGACAAGGATAAATCTCTTTCCTGCTGAAAAATCACTGTGCTTGTTCGCAAAATAACTTTCTGCACCTGCCGCATCGGTACCGTAATAACATACCTTTGCAAGAGCCTGATTATCAGCCAGCTTTGTGATGGTATAGGTGCCGGATCCCGGTCCCGGTTTTGCCGGCTGGATACAATAAGCCGTTGCTCTTACACTTCCATAAGAAATGTAATAAGGCTCTGTCAGATAAGTTCCAAGTCCATAGTCTGCATATCGGTATATTGGACCTTTTTCAATGGTTACCTGCTGTGATCCTACGCCTGCTTCCCTTGCTGTAGCTGCAAAAGTCGCAACTTCTCCGGTTTCCATAGCCTCAAAATCCACTCCGTGATTTGCAGCCTGTTCTATTACATCATGTAATGCTAATCCCGATTCTTCATCAAAGGTATCCTGCTCTGTCATCTGTTCCACCAATGCATCAAAAGCAGCATTTTCTTCTGATACATCCGGTGTCTCTGTTGGGATTTCTGTAGTCTTCTCCGAATTCGCCTCATCTTCTTCCGGCTCCTTTGTTTCAGATTGCTCTGCATCTGCTGAAGGACTTTCACTCACTTTTTCTATTTCCTTTACAATCACATTTCTGCTGATCTGATAATTCGGATGTTCCTGATTGACCGTTTCTACCTGATAAACAGTTTTATAGGTATCTGCATGGGATGTTGTAAAATCCTCTCCCTGCTCATTCTTTGCTTCTTCAAAAGTAATCTTTACCTTTGCTGCATCCTTGATCTCTAACCCTGTAAAATCTGTTTTCACGTCAAAACTTGTTCCCACTTCCACTTGATAATCCTTTGCCAGAACAATTTCATCTTCATCTAGCTGGCTTTGTACCTCTTCCAAAAGAGGCAGTTTTCTTTCTTTCGGAAGCTCCGCAGCATAACTACTGATTGGTGATAACACCGTAGATAAAAGAGTGACCGCTGTCAGCAATCCGGATACAACCCGCTTTGCTTTTTGTTTCACTTTCATGTTCTTAAATCCTTCCTTTCTTCTGAATCTTATTTATCCGTTATACTTGTTCATCGCTTTCCATCATTCTTTCCTGAAAATAATCCCCTCCTTTCCTGGTTTTGTGCTATTTGGGACAGTCAGCACTTTGCTGAGATAACAGCACAAATATATGGCGGTATCTGCCTTTTCAAACAAACACCGCCATATGATTTCTACTGTCATCCTCATTTTGATTCAGACAATTATTTTTTATTTAAGATTTAAGCGTTTTCCTGTTCTCTTCCCCGGATCCGTTCCTGTTTTAGAGTCCATATCTCCAAAACGTTTTCTCTGTCAGGACACGCACAATGCACATTCAAGGCAGATATCACTCCGGGCAGGCTATTCTCTTTTCAAGGTACATGAAGTGTTTCTTACAAACGTCTTCATATAACGAAAGGAAAATGGCCTATTTTACAGGGTGCTTTTTAAATTTTTTTGATTTTTTTTAATTTTCTTCTTCATCTGCATGTTTTTTCATGACAGAAAGTGCTCTTTGCATCATTTCACAAACACTCTGCTGTCTGATCCCAAGATAGTCCGCAATCTTCTCTTGATTCATTTCTTCAAAGTAAAATAACTGGATGATCTCTTTCTGTCTGGCAGTCAGACAACCTAAGAAATCGCTGACCATCTCTTTTTCAATATACTGGTCGAGAAAATCTGAAGCTGGATCTAGCAGTAAGATCCTGTCATCCGCATAATCGCTATACGAAACGAGTCTATGGTTTGATGCCACTTTAGCCTGATTTATTTCCATACGATCCGTTGCTTCCATTAACAGACGAATGTACCAGTTTTCGTTGTCAAAAAATTCTTCGTTCATAATGCTTCGATCTTCCTTCACATCCATGTATTGATAATCTTTACAGGAATGAAGTGGAAAGATGGTTTTCTTTCCGTTTTCCCTGTATAACACATACCCATTTGCGTAAACGGTAATATCACATTCCCCACTCAGAATTTCCTTTACTACAATCTCTTCTTTTTCTAACGCCTTTTCAGAAGGGACTCTCTTTGTCATACCTGCCACTTTTACTACTTTCTTTAATTCTTTTAATGTCAACACATGGACCACCTTTCTGCCTTACGGCTACGGGTGATCCATGAACTCTATAAAAATCTCATCACAATTAGCCACGAACTCACCCGTTTTTTTTGAACGGGAGCCCGCAGCTCCTATGTAATTACCTCCTTCGGCTATATCATACAAAATTCCGTAGTATCTCTGATTTTTACAACTGAAACTTTGCCCTCTATATATAGAAAGGAAAAAGCCCTGTTTTACAGGTTAAAAACTCAACTTTTTTTAAAATTTTTGAGAAAACAAAAAAAGCCAGCAAAACAAATGCTTCCACAGACACAGAATGAAATATCATCCTGCATTGTATCTGCAAATGTTTTGCCAGGCTCTTCATGATTCCAGTCAGGTTCAGCTCCTTGACAAACTCTTACTATCAGGTGCAGCCTTGATGGTTCCAGCCAAATCCACCGCTTATCTTAATAGCTCATTTTATTTAGTTTCCTTTCGGGAATTCATCACTTTTTGAGAATATACCCGCATTCTTTCTTTCAGTTTTTCGTCTTTGATGTGCAAAGGCCGTACTGAAACAATATCATCTTTTACTAAAATCTCCAAAGTGCTTCTACATTTCTTACATTCTACTTCTGAATCGCAATGTGCGCTTTTTTCAATAAATGCTCCGCATACAGAGCAATGTACATGCCATCTGATAGCATCTGATCCCATAGGCTTCCTCCTTTAAGCAATAATAAAAAAGTCCATTTTATTACTCACGGATCAAAGGGAAATCAAATCCGCCTTATGAGCATCATGTTGTCCATTCCGTAAGTGCCAAAGCTGCACGAACAGCATGATCATCAAATCCCAGACCTGCTTTGTTGATCTGGCGCATCCATCCTTATTCTCTCCGGATTCCCACTCACCCAGGATCCTAAGAATTTCTGCCGATTGTATTTAACAAGGTAATTCCAATTCTTCAAATATATCTCCGGATAACTCACAAAGATCCGGGATCAAAATGATTGTGTCATCAATCCGTAAATGAATGGATGGATCAAAAAATTCAACGGTTCCGCAAATCGTATGATACTGGCCTGCCGGTTTCATTTCCCAGCTTTCTTTAAAATAAGTTGCCTGTATCTTCATTCCAACAGAAACCATCTGAAGCTTCCTATCCAATCCACACTTTTGTTCTTCGGATAACACCTTCCTTTGTTCATAAAGTATTTCCTGTTTCCGAACGATCTCCTCAAATCCCCGAAGTGCTGCAAAAGGGGCAAATTGCTTCGCTCTGTGCTGCACATCCATAGGATATCTTTTGGAAACCGGTCTCGGAATATATAAATATTTCTGATAAGCCTTTGCCAGCATACTTTCACCTCCTACGCACGATGTCCCCCAACCTGATTATTTCTTTCCCGATAGGTAGAACATTCCAACAGATTGGATCCCCGCATGATCGCATTTTTTCCATAACGCTTTTTCACCTGTAATACTGCTTCCTGCAGATGTCTTTCCTTTTCTGCTTTTATGGAATCCTGGAAAAGAGTATATTGCTGATAGCCTTCCGGTGTTATCTTATTTGCAATGATCTCTATCCGTCTGATCCCGGTATGTGGATCTGCGATCTTTCGATAAAGCGCTTCTACTGTATCGATCATTTCCTTGGAACGATTGGTACGATCCGGAAACCTTACGGTTCCTTTCGATGGCTCCCTTTCAAAACGATGATCGTAAGCGATCCACAAGGTTACAGAATTCGTTACCAGTCCCTTTTCCACCAGATCCAGAACCAGTACATCTGTCATTTCTCTTACAACAACAGCTGCTTCTTCAAATGTGTAATTTCTCATCAATACCTGTCCATTAGAAAGACTATGCTCTTCTGTATGATAATTTTTGATATCACTCATTTTACAGGACTCACAGCCCCAGGCATGATCGATCAATAGTTCTGCATCGATCCCAAACATTTTATACAGCCAGTCTTCCGACTGGATAGAGGCAAGTGCGATATCTCCCATCGTTTGGATTCCATATCCGGCTAATTTTCTCTCTGTTCTGGAACCAATGCGCCAGAAATCACTCAATGGTTTATGTCCCCATAACTGTTCCCGGTAAGAAATCTCATCCAGCATTCCGATATGATCCTCTATATGTTTTGCCACAATATCCATTGCGATCTTTGCAAGATACAGATTAGTTCCGATTCCTGCTGTTGCTGTAATTCCGGTTTCTTCCATGACCGCATCCATCAGTTTTTGTGCCATTTCTTTCGCAGTAAGGTGATACAGGGGAAGGTATCTTGTGACATCCATAAAGCACTCATCCACACTGTAAACATGGATATCTTCTTTTGCCACATAGTTTAAATAAATCCCATAGATCCTTGCCGAATACTCCATATAGAGCTGCATCCTCGGTTTTGCCACAATATATTCGATATGATCCGGTATCTCATGGATCCTGCAACGGTTACGGATCCCCAGCTTTTTCATAGCCGGCGTGATAGCAAGGCAAATGGTGGATACCGATCGGTCCGGATCTGCAACAACCAGATTGGTAGTAAACGGATCCAGTCCTCTTTCCACACACTCAACAGAAGCATAAAAAGATTTCAGATCAATACAGAGGAATGTTTCCTTCTGTTTCAAATCAATCACCTCCCATAAGTTGCCTATCTTTCTCTTTCCCATAAGCAATCCGATCTCATCCCAACTCGTTTTCACACGATAGAAATCGTGTCAAAACAGGCAATTTTCAGTAAATCCATTGACAAGAAAGGAAATATCATTTATATTATAGGCAAGTAATTGCCGTTCTGTTGTGATTCACATTATAGGCAATCATTCGCCTCTTGTCAAGAGGCAACTTGTTGATTATGGGAAATTTATTTCCTATCCCGTTTCAGCATCATACATAAAGATCCTGAAACGCCAATTAGAAAGTAGGTATTTTTATGACATTCGGTGAAAAAGTGAAAAATTTAAGAAAGAACAAAGGACTCAACCAAACCCAATTAGCCGATGCTGTCGGTGTCTCCCTTCGGACTGTTCGGGGATGGGAAATTGAAGGCCGTTATCCAAAGAAACATGACCTTTACCAGAAACTTGCAGACATTTTAAGCTGCGATATCTCCTATCTCATGACAGAAGAAGAGGCTTTTATCACAGAAGCATCTGAACAATTTGGAAACCGTGGAGCAAAACAAGCTCAGCAGATCTTAGAACAGGCCGCTGCAATGTTCGCCGGCGGGGAACTTTCTGACGAAGACAAAACGGCCTTTATGGATGAGATCCAGTCTTTATATCTGGATTCCAAGAGACGTGCAAAGAAATTTACACCAAAGAAATATTTAGATGCCAAATAGATGGGGTGATTATGGGACAGCCTATAGGATATAGTTTTATTGTCAGAAGTAACATTACCCGCTTCTGTTTGATTCATACACGAGGTGATATATTTGGGGAATTCATATATTTACAACAAAGTAGAAAAACTTGTAAAAAAGTTCAAGACCAGGGATCCTTTTGAAATACTGGAAGAAATGAATGTGATCGTTGGAAAAACAGACCGCTACGAAAAATTAAAAGGATACTGTTTCATGAGCTGCCAGACCATTTATGTTATGGTAAGCAGTTTTCTCTCTGAGGAAGAGAAAAAGATTGTTGCCGCCCACGAACTCGGTCACATCATTCTGCATCGTTCCCAGCTCAAAATGGCGCCGATGAAAGACGATGTCTTATATAACATGAGGGATAATACGGAATACGAAGCGAACCTTTTCGCTGCAGATCTTATCCTGGATGATAAAGAAATCGCAGACCTGTCAAAGAACGAAGATTTGAATTATTTCGGGCTCTGTAGCTGCTTAAATTCCAGTCCGGAACTCATGAGCTTCAAGTTATACAGTCTGATCAAGCGCGGTCAGAACTACAATATGCCGCTGGAAATACAGAGCAACTTCCTGGCCAAATAAAATTTGCCCGTTCCATACAACCGAACGGGCTTTTCTTGTATCCATATGTGAAGATTCTTTTATTTCAGTTCTCCATGCTTATTTTCAAAGTCCATGATTGCCTGACGTATTAAATATAACAATTCTCCATTGATCGAACGCCCTTCAAATTCTGCCAGGCTTTTCAGTTTTTTATGCGTTTCAGCATCAATCCGTAATCCTATATGCTTCTCTTTCTCCATGATTATTCTCTCCATCTCTATAAGTACATATTAAGTTCATATTTCAAGTTCATTTTAAGTACAAATAATGGTAGAATGTTTTAAATGGACTTATTTTAAGTACACTATATTTTTCCACGGAGGAATTCGATCATGCATGAAAAAAGAAAAAAATATTATCATATCAGGAAAGATTTATTCTGGTGCACCATCCTATTAGCTGTAACCTTTCTCATCGGTTATGCGATACATCAACATCACGGTATTTTTCTAACACATTTCCTGAAAGCAGACGCCCCAAAAGAACGGACAGAAATAACCTTTGACCATCTGCAATCAAACCTGAAAGATCTCTCTACATGCTATTTATGTGGAAGTTCTGATTATAGTATGATGGACTATTATCGAAAATTTGATACGGTTGGACTGATTTCCCTCAATGACTGGTACATCTTAGATTTCCAACTAAAAGCATATGATGAAAACGGAAATGAAAATCAGGAGGTATAAAGCGATGACAAGATATGAATCAGCCAAAGAAATCTATGCAAAATTAGGAGTGGACACAGACGCAGCAATCGCGAAATGTAAAGAAATTCCGGTTTCTCTTCACTGCTGGCAGGGAGATGACGTAAAGGGCTTTGATCAGGACGGCCCCCTAACCGGCGGTATCCAGACCACGGGAAACTATCCGGGAAGAGCCAGAACGCCTCAGGAGCTGATGGATGACATGGAGATGGCTATGAGCCTGATGCCGGGCAAAAAGAAATTAAACCTCCATGCAAGCTATGCCATTTTTGAGGAGGGGGAGAATGCAGACAGGGATCAGCTAGAGCCAAAGTATTTTGCGAAGTGGGTGGAATTTGCCAAAAAGCACAATATGGGCATTGATTTTAACCCTACCTTCTTCTCCCATGAAAAGGTAAAGGACGGACAGACCTTATCCAGTCCTGATAAGGAAACGAGGGAGTTCTGGATCCGCCATGGAAAGGCCTGCATCCGTATTTCCCAGTATTTTGCTGAGGAAACCGGTATTCCCTGCGTAATGAATATCTGGACAGGCGACGGCTTTAAGGATGTGCCTGCAGACCGGATGGGTCCCAGAATGCGCTATAAGGAATCGATTGAGGAGATTTTATCAGAGCCGTACGATCCAGAGCTTGTTAAGCCCTGTGTAGAGTCCAAGGTATTCGGTATCGGCGTTGAATCTTATACGGCAGGCTCTGCCGAATTTGCCCTTTCCTTTGCAGCAACCCATAAAGGAGTACTGCCCTTAATGGACAACGGACATTATCACCCTACAGAGATGGTCTCTGACAAGATTCCCGCCCTTCTTTGCTTCTTCCCGGAGATTGCCCTTCACGTGACCCGTCCGGTGCGCTGGGACAGCGACCATGTGGTGCTTTTTGATGATGAGACAAAGGAAAAATACATCCCATACGTTATCGAGCCGTCACTCGGTGCAGACCGTATGGTACTTGCATTCCTTTGCAGTGCATATGATGAAGAAGTTCTGGACGCAGAAAAGAATGATGTTCGTACAGTTCTTCATTTCCATCCGGTTCTGGCTCCGGTTAAGATTGGTGTGCTTCCTCTGTCAAAGAAGCTGAACGAGGGCGCTGAAAAG
>OHCD01000664.1_pt1 | contig 17574 bp, 21 predicted proteins | sample 1577561 | NCBI WGS metagenome assembly OHCD01 (sample SAMEA3879510, study PRJEB24766) | human gut metagenome | biome: human-associated habitat; feature: feces | place: USA | collected 1985/1987 | reverse complement strand
GTTATTATGGAGAATATCTATGAAACCTATCATCTTTTTTGCCGCCGCTCTTTGGACCTCTCTCGCCCCCCTCTATGCCAAAGCCCAATGTGCCGTTCAGCCTTCATGCTCAAGCCTCGGGTATAACCTGTCTTCAACGTCGGGCTGTTTGGGAACGGCCGTTAAATGCCCGTTTGAAAATAAATACAACTGCATAACCCAGTCCAATCTTTCCGAATATTCCAAAAACAGCAGTAACTGGTGGTATCAAGACAAAGCAACCGGCTTAATCTTTCAGGGCGGAAAAGTAAACGTTACGACAACCTCTCAGGACGGACAGACGGTTTATTATCCCAAATCATTCAGCACAACACCGATGACCGTTGTGGTTACACCGTATAACAGACCAAATAATGCTTCAAATGACGTAAACTATGGAGTGGCAACAAGCAGTATCGGAACATCATCGTTCAAAATAAGATATTTTGATACAGATACAACAGGAATGCGCACAGGTTATGTCAGCTGGTTTGCCGTCGGTTATTGAAGCATAAAAAAATCCCCTCTTTTGAGGGGATTTTTTGAAAGTTCTTTACTCAACTCTGCCGCAGAAATTCATTCCGCGCAAAAGCTCCTCCGTCGGCATTTTTTTCTTTCCCTGACGTTGGATTTCCGTTACTTCCAGCGCCTTATCTCCGCAGGCGATAACCAACCGCTCGGCACCGGCCAAAATTGCACCGGCATCACCGGTCTCGTCAACTACTCTGGCACGCAGAATCTTATAACGTTCGCCACCATATTCAAAATAAACCGCCGGATACGGATTAAAAGCCCGTATTTTACGCTCCAGAACCTCTGCCGGCATCGAAAAATCCAGTCTGCTCTCCGCCTTGTCAATTTTGGCGGCATAAGTCACTAAACGTTCGTCTTGCGGTTCCGCATGAAGATTTTGCCAATTATCCAAAGCTTTCACAATCAACTCGGCTCCCAGTCCGGCCATCGCGTCATGCAGCGTCTCCCCGGTGGTTTCCGCCGTAATCGGAACCGAGCCTTTAAGCAGCATATCGCCGGCATCCAACTTTTCAACCACCTTCATAATCGTAATGCCGCTTTCATTGTCTCCGGCTTCAATCGCCCGCTGAATCGGCGCCGCACCGCGCCACCGCGGCAGCAAAGAGCCGTGAATATTGATGCAGCCCAGAGGAAAAGCCTCAATCACGGCTTGCGGCAAAATCAGCCCGTAAGCAGCCACCACCGAAATGTCTGCCTGCAAAGCCTTCAATTCAGCCTGAGCTTCGGCACTGCGCAGCGTTTTCGGCGTCCGTACCAAAATTCCGTGCGCCTCGGCAAATTCATGCACCGGTGACTTGGTCAGCTTTTTGCCGCGACCGGCTTCCTGCGGTTCCCGCGTATAAACGCATACCACTTCATGCCTGGCAGCCAAAGCCTCCAGCGCTTTTACCGCAAAATCAGGCGTTCCCATAAAAACTATTTTCATTTTCAACTTTCTTCACGATGTTTTTTCAGCTTTTTCAGCAGCATATTGCGTTTCAGCCGGCTGATACGGTCAATATAAAGAATACCGTCCAAATGATCCAGTTCATGCTGAATAACAATGGCTAAAAAGTCATCGGCCAGAATTTCCTGTTCTTTGCCCTCATAATCAAGATAATGTACCCGCACCTGCGCATGGCGCTCGACCTCTGCCCGCTGATCGGGAACCGACAGACAGCCCTCCTCGCCGCAAACCTTTTCCTCTGACCGCCAGGTAATTTCAGGATTAATCAGATACATCGGCTTGCCCGTCCGGTGTCCGGCGCCGTCATCTTCCTGCTCGGCATCAATCACCACAACGCGTTTGGACACACCGACCTGCGGCGCCGCCAAACCGACGCCCACGGCTTCATACATTGTCTCCAGCATATCATCAAGAAAACGGTGCAGCTCATCGTCAACTTTTTCGACTTTGGCGGCTTTTTGCTTTAATATCGGATGCGGATACTCATATACTTTTAACTTTGCCATCTTATCCAGCTTTCAACTTAACTACACGGAGGCGTCTTTTGCCTCTGCATCCTTATTGACGTCATCGCGCACGGCATGTGCCACCTGATCCAGCAAAGCATTGACCATTTTTGGCTCCTGCTTGGTAAAAAAGGCATAGGCCAAATCAACATATTCTTTAATAATAACTTTAGCATCAATGTCTAAAGTCGTTGTAATTTCATAAATTGCGCAGAGGAGCAAAGCGCGCAGTGTCTCGTCCATGCGTTCCAGCGTCCAGCCTTTTGCCAAATAGGAACTCAGCGATTTTTCAATATCTTCCTTGCGGGCATGCACGCCTTTAACCAAATCGGCAAAATAAGCGCTGTCCATTTCATGAACCGGAACCATCTCTTCCTTGTCCATTGATTTTTCGGCAATCACATAACGTCCGACCTTCCCGTCAACAAAGTCTTTGATAACTTCCTCAACCGGGTTTTCCGTCACCGCGATGACATAAGTTGCCTGAACGGCAGCCAAACGCGCTTCGGTTTTCATTCTGATTTTTTCAGAAATATATTTTTTTGCCATTTTAGTCTTCCTTTTTAACCGCACCGGCTTCCGAATTCGCCAGTTTATCTATTGTTTCCACAAATTCCTCAAAATCTTTGACTTCCCGGAAATCCTTATATACCGACGCAAACCGGATATAAGCGATATGATCAAGCTTTGACAGCGCTTCCATCACATATTCGCCGATGAGCACCGAAGGAATTTCCGTTTCGCCGGAACTCTCCAGCCGCCGCTGAATCGAATTGACGATTTTTTCCACCCGCTCAATATCCACCGGACGCTTGCGCACGGCCAGCAAAATGGAATGTTCCAGCTTATCGCGGTCAAACATCACCTTTTCGCCGTTTTTTTTAACCACAATCAAATCCCGCAGTTGGATTCGTTCAAACGTGGTAAAACGCGACCCGCATTCCGGACACTCGCGGCGGCGGCGGATAGCGGTGTTGTCCTCGGCATTTCGGGAATCTTTAACCTGCGTATCGTCACACCCGCAAAAAGGACATTTCATGCTAAACCTCCCGGGATTAATAACATCTTGTCTCTTTATAAGGATAATGTGCTTATTTTGCAATAGCTTATTTTCACTCTTTTTAAAAAGAAACAGATTTTGCGGAAATTTTGTCTATTGCGCTTTTGAAAAAAATATGATACGACTGAAAACAAATGCTATTATTTTCCTTATTGTTAAACCCTTTAAAACTTACAAATTATGAAAAAGTTTTATTTTCTGGCTCTTGCAGCCCTGGTTTTGAGTTTGGCCTCCTGCGGCCCGAAAGTGATTGAAAAGAAGTTTGAAAAAACAAACTTTGCCACGGTAACGGTGGAGGGTTCAGGCAAATACGGCGTCAAGGACGTTGTTTCCGGTCGGGAAATCCTTCCCCAAAGCTTCGACAACATCGGTTACTACTACAGCGGATTTTTTACCGCTAAGGACAACACCGGCGTTCAGCTTTTCGACAAAGACGGCAAATGCGTCATTCCCGCCCAAGAACGAATCAGCGCCAAAGAAGGCTATTTCGAATTTACCAAAGGCGACACCAAAGGCTTTTATTTCATCAAGGAAAAGAGCACCGTCTCCGGCGTTTACAACAAATTTGAAATTGACGCCGCCGGCAACATTTCTTTCGTGAAAGACGGCAAATACGGCGTTCTGAACAAAAAAGGCGAAATTGTCATTCCCGGCGAATATGAATTAATTCTATGGGACGGCAAAAACTACAATGCGGCCAAAAACAAAAACGACAAGCGGCCATATTTTGACGCCAGAACCAAACGCTTCAACTGGTACCTGGCTGAAGCCGCCGTTTTTGACGCTGACGGCAAGCTGGTGAAAAAGCTCACCGCGCCGCAAGCAAAAAAAATTTTTGAAGCCAAAAAATAGACGGCTTCAAAACGCTCTGAAAAAACACCTCCCGCCTCTCCGGCCGGAGGTGTTTTTGTTTGTCCGTTTCAGACAGCAAAACCCGATATACAAGTTTTTTAACCGTAAATCGGAAACAGTTCACATAAGGCAATAACCTTTTGGCGGATATCGGCAATCACTTCTTCCGCATCACCGGCAGCCAAGGCATCAATAATATCGCCGATCCAATTGGCAATAACCTCAAACTCTGTCTCTTTGAAACCGCGTGTCGTTCCGGCCGGTGTTCCGACACGAATGCCCGAAGTCACCTTCGGCGGCATCGGATCAAACGGAATGGCGTTTTTATTGCAGGTAATGTTGGCGCGCTCCAGAGCGGCGGCAACCACATCGCCGGTCAGTTTTTTCGGCCGCAGATCAACCAACAACAAATGCGTATCCGTGCCGCCGGAAACCAAATCCAGACCGCGGGCCTGCAAGACCTCGCCCATTTTCTGCGCATTTTTAACCACCTGTGCCGCATAGTCCTTAAACTGCGGCGTGAGATCTTCTCCGAAACAAACTGCCTTGGCGGCAATCACATGCATCAGCGGGCCGCCCTGAGTTCCCGGGAAAATCGCCGAATTGATTTTTTTGGCAATATCTTCATTGTTAGTCAAAATCATGCCGCCGCGGGGACCGCGCAAAGTCTTGTGCGTCGTTGTTGTTACCACATCGGCATATTCCAGCGGATTCGGATGGACACCGCCGGCAACCAGACCGGCAAAATGCGCCATATCCACCATCAGATAAGCTCCGACCTTATCGGCAATTTCCCGAAAACGCTTAAAATCAATCCGCCGCGGATAAGCCGACCCACCCGCGATAATCAATTTGGGCTTGTTTTCCAAAGCCAGGCGCTCAACCTCGTCATAATCAATCAACCCGGTCTCTTTACAAACGCCGTATTGAACCGCCTGCAGCCATTTTCCCGAAAAAGAAACCTTTGAACCATGCGTCAGATGTCCGCCCGCATCCAGCGACATACCCATAATCACGTCGCATGGTTTCAGCAGCGCAACATAAACAGCCGTATTGGCCTGACTTCCCGAATGCGGCTGAACATTGGCAAACTGCGCGTTAAACAACTTTTTAGCCCGTTCAATCGCCAGATTTTCCACCACGTCAACACATTCACAGCCGCCGTAATAACGGTGCGCGGGATAACCTTCCGCATATTTGTTGGTCATAATCGATCCCTGCGCTTCCAACACTGCATTGGAAACAATATTCTCTGAGGCAATCAGTTCAATCTGATTCTGCTGGCGTTTCAGCTCACATTCAATTGCATCAAAAACCGCTTTGTCTTCGCTTTGCAAATTTTCTTCAAAATCCATATAGTCCTCCCTATTCGTCCAACTTAGAGATGCGGCGTTCATGCCGGCCGCCGTCAAAAGCCGTCTGCAAAAAGATATCCATCCGCCGGGCAGCCTCGGCAAAAGTCATGGTCCGGCCGCCGAAAACGGCAATGTTCGCATTGTTATGCTGCCGAGCCAAAGCCGCAGCCTCATCACTGTACAGAATTGCCGCACGAATACCCCGGCAGCGATTGGCAGCAATTGAAATGCCGATGCCCGTTCCGCAAATCAGAATACCGGTCTCCGCCTCACCGGACAATATCCGGTCACACATCGCCTTCGCAATATCGGGATAATCGCAAGACTCGGACGAATATGTCCCCAAATCTTCCAGTTTAATCCCTTTTCCGGCATAATATTCTTTCAGCTGTTCCTTTAAATCAAATCCGCCGTGGTCGGAAGCAATTGCAATCTTCATTCTGCCCTCCTTTGCAAAATTTTCCTTATCATAAAAGATAAGCGCAGTTTTGCAATGTTAAATTATTTCCATGCACAAAAGCGCGGGATGAAAGCCGTAAGAATCTGATTTTTAAACAAATTAAAAAAAAGTGCAAAATAATATAAAAAAGTTATTGACGAGAACTAAAAAGTTTGTATATATAGAGGACGTTGAGTGAATGAGGAACTCAAGTTGAGGTATCCCGATTGGCCGGTTGGCAGAGTGGCTCATGCAGAGGACTGCAAATCCTTGTACATCGGTTCAATTCCGGTACCGGCCTCCAAAATTCATTCGTTACCGCATTTATTATTCCGGCTTAGCTCAGCGGTAGAGCAATCGGCTGTTAACCGATTGGTCGCCTGTTCGAATCAGGCAGCCGGAGCCAATAAAAAAACCTCCCTCTGGGAGGTTTTTTTTAACCGTGACTTCCTTCTGAGCCGGAAATCCAAAGGGAACCTGTCCGAAGCGGATTGTTAGCTATTTTTCAAACTCACATTTATCCGGAAACATTCTGCTTAGCAACTCATACGCTCTTTCCCGATGTTCATCTGTAGTCATCATATCGTCATTAATACAAAAAACACATGGCTTAGGATTTTTGAAAAAACGATCAACATCTATTTTGCGCAAGCAAGAATAATAAGCAGCCTGCCGCGGAAAAAAACGATATCTGATCCTATTCAGCCATTTTTTCACACCGGAAAAACAGACACTCCCGGAAAGCTCCCTGTTATCAATTACAATGAATGGCGCTTTATTATGCCATACTTCGTACAAAGAAACACACCACCGCATAATATCATCAGAACAACGAAAACGGTTTCGCCTTGTTCGGGTTGTTTCTTGAGAAAAAATATCATAAACCTCTCTATATACACTTTTACGATAAGCATCAATATTATGATAAGGTTTGGCTTCAAAGCCGATTCTACACTTTTGCCCAACAAGTTCAAAACATTTTTGTATCAAAAGACTATACCTGTCGACCTGATTCACAAAAGGCACACTCATACGAGAAATCGGAAAATTTTTAGAAAAAAAGAAATCCGGATCAACTTTACGTCCGAAAAAAGTATCATCATTGGCCAACAAAAAATGTTCTGACAATCCCCTGATATTATGTATCCCGGTTTCAATAGCCATAGAATTAAAAGTAGGTAAAACCTCTCGGGGCAAAATATCATCATGATTAACCAACGTAATTTTAGGATGTTCAACATTTAACCATGAAGGAATTTGATGATCAGTAATCAGATAAATATGATTAACCCAAGGAACAAACTTTGCAACCGAACGCATAGAAAACAGCAATTCATTATTATTAATAAATCTGCAATCAGCTGCCGCTGTTTTTTCAATACAATCATATTGCTGAAATCTTTTTCGCTTGGCACTCCACTCTTCATCAGTAGAATCACACCACAAATAAACCAAATCAATTTTAGTCATAAGAAAATTCTCCTTTAGACTAAAATTAACACGGCTCCTTGAAATAATTAATACAAAATATTTTTTTATCAACGACTTTCTAAAAAAACCAATAATGCAAAGCTTGCTCCAAATCGGCAAAATTCTCAATAACTGTCATTCCCTGCCGCTCACGTATCTGATATTCCTCCTGCGCGGCATCATAGACCAGCCAATCAAAATCATTTGTTCCCAGCAAAATCATCTCGCCGAAGACATCCGAATTATAACGTTCGTTCTGCGTTACAACATCCTCCAGCCCCGGCCAGGATTCCGGCATCACTCCGAACAACAAAGCCCGATCGGAAAAAGCACCGTTCACATATCGCAGCAAGGCAACATAATCCGGCGGCAGCGCACAACGCTCTTCTGCGGCCAAATACTTCTTGCAATCATCCAGATAACGGGGATTAACCGCCTCTCCGCACCAAACGTCCTCATCTTGCATAAGCTGCCGGGCGATATCTTTTATCAATGTTTTTCTCCTTTTTAGCCGGGGATTTTGCTTTTTCATTGGTTATTGCAAAATCTTTTATCTCTCCGCGGATATTGTCTTCCGCCTTATACCCCATACTGACGGTCCAGTACTTCCCGTCATTTTGGTTGTCATATCTCGTATCGACCAGATATTCAATAAAATCGGAATCTTGCTCATCGCCGGCCAAAACATTTTCATAAAGCTGGTCGCCGTTGCCGAGTTCGCCATGCGCCTTGCGGATAACGGCATCGGCCTCGTGCCAAATGTCATGCTGCGGCGTATCGTTGGACCAATCGTCGACTGATTTGAATTCGGCAATTCCAACATAATTCTTCTGACTGTTTGCCTTGCCGCCCAGATATTGAATCGCCCATTTATGATGCAGGGAAAAAAACGGAATAACCCCTTTAAACTTCTTTCGGTCAACTTTGGGATTCGGCCGGCCTTCGTTTAAAATGCTCGGCAGCAGCACGTCAATATATTCCTGAGAAACGCCGTGTTTCAGCAAAGAGTCGCAAAATTTTTTCTGAGCTTCCGGCGTCGGAATGGCATTATATTTCCAAAAAAACGCTTTATGACGGCTGTCCAGCCCGGGAACCACGTCTTCCAGCGCAAGAATATTTCCTCTTCCCGGATGATACGGCTCCTTGCCATACTCATTGAACAAAATGCGCCCAAAATCCGCCACTTTCATTTTCGGCAACAATTCAGGCGGAACGCCCTGTCGGGCCATTGCCTCACGCAACGGCATTTCAATTGACGACAGCATCGTCGTCCGGCAGCAGGCCTGCCATGCCTTGCTTCGGCTGAAATCATAGCTGAACGGCGAAATATCAATCCGCGACCGGGACGGACGACGGCTGAAATCTCTGTATGCTTCCGAATAAGGATTATAACGTTTCAGCTGTTCAACCCCGGGAATCTGAAAAAATCCGTTAAAATCAGCCCGGGTCGCTTTTATTTCGTCTTCGCTTGCTTTCGTATATGGTTTACACTCGATTTTTTTATGAAAATAAGCCAGAAAGTCATTCGTCTTCGCCCGGTTATAGTCACTGCGATTCTGTTGATAATTGCGCACGGCCAGCTTAATCAGCGCATTCAGTTCGCTTTGCGGCTTATTGTCGATATATTCCTGAAGCTTAGCCCGTTCTTCGTCATTTTTGACCGTATGAATCAAATGGGTAATCTTTTTAATTTCCTCGGACTGCAACACATCCCGAACATAATTTCCCAGCTTGCGGCCAAAATAAACATTATAGCTCTCACAGTAATTGTTAAACAAAGCTTCCATGTTATTTTTACAGCCGAGGTCAACCAGCTTCAGTTGTGCAAACAACTGCTGAAATTCTGAACGATAGCCGTTCAGCAGCGTGTTAATCCGCCGCTTTTCCGCCTCGTCGGAACAGGCCCGGCGCCGCTCTTGCAAACGTTGAAATGCACCAAACGCTGCATCAAACTTGTTCAAAAGCGCAACCCGTTCCTGATTAGGCAAATCCGATCGGCTGATTCGAGGTCTTTTTCCCATAACATTCTCTTTTTTGTCGTTTATTTGTCTATAAAATACCACATTATGGTAAAGATTTCTATAAAAAAATGCAGACAGAAACAAAAAAAGCGCTATATTAAAGGCAAATGCCACACAAGGAGATGAACAATGTCACGCCTTTATAAAAATATCGTCATTCTGACCGGAGCCGGAATTTCCGCAGAGTCCGGCCTGGCAACCTTCCGCAGTTCCAACGGTTTATGGAACAACCATCGCGTTGAAGACGTTGCCACCGTCGAAGGCTTTCAGCGCAATCCTGCCCTCGTGCACGATTTTTACAATGAACTGAAAATTGAAATTCAAAAGGCCAAACCAAACCCGGCACATCTCGCCATCACTAAACTGCAAAAAGAATACCCGGGCACCGTCAGCGTTATCACCCAAAACGTTGACACCTTGCACGAAAAAGCCGGAAATACAAATATCTGTCATATTCACGGACAAATCAACCAGGCCGTCTGCCTTAACTGCGGCCATATCTTGGAAACTTTCGGCGATGTCGATACTGAAACAACCTGCCCTCAATGCGGTATCAGCGGCATGATGAAACCGAATATTGTCTTCTTCGGAGAAAATCTGCTCTGTATGGACAAGGTCGAACAACTGCTGCAAAACTGCGATTTATTTATTTCCGTCGGAACTTCCGGCGTCGTTTTTCCCGCCGCAGCCTTTGTGCAGACAGCCAAATACCATGGCGCCGACACCTGGGAATTTACACTCGAACCAACCGCCAACAACTATTACTTCGACCACCATATCTACGGCCCGGCCGGACAAACCCTGCCCCCGTTCGTCGATAATCTCATCAGAGAATCCCGCCCTGAGAACGGACTTCCGCTATAAATCCTGTTCCAAACGGACGGCTTTGAGTTTGGGAATAAAAAGAACTTCGCTGCCGCTGCGGACAAAATAACCGCGATTGACCGCCCGGGTCAGATAATGTTCCCGGTTTTCGTCGTCAATAACACGAACTTCCCGCTGTTGCAAATCCTGCCGGCAGCCGAGCATGCCGCAATAAAAACTTCCCCACACTGCCGCCGTCAGCAGCAAAACGCTGCGATTGTGGTGAACAACCCGCAACGCCAGATCCGCCAGCAGCACAATAACCGTAACAAAGAATCCGTCGAAGAAATAAGCCGGAGCCGCTGCCCAGACTTTCCCGTACACCGGAATCAAAAACAAAAAATAAACTGCCGCAACCGCCGCTGCTCCCAGCAGGCTCCATCCGCCGATACGAAGAGCAATTCCGCCCAGCACTTTTAACTCGGGCCACATTTTCTTCCGCGAAAGCTCATATTTATAAACCAGCTTGTCATATTGGCCTTTTTCGGCAGCCAGAAAACGCTGCAAACGCTCTACCGAAACCTTCCGCCCCCGCCGCCGCGATAATTTGCGGTATGTATTTTTGCCGTAAGCTTTTGCCAATTGCAACCGCAAGAGCCACTGCTCCAAGGCACTGTTCCACAGCTCGGTTTTCAAACGCGCAATTTGCTGCAGGCTGTCTGCCGGCCCGTCATATTTTGCCCACCAAAAGCGGAGCTTATGCAGCAGTTTCTGATACGGCCCGGAAGAACTGTCTAAAATCTGTACTATCAGAGAAGTGTATAAAATCAACCCCAGAACAAGCCCCGGCAGCGTTCCGCTGTAATAGTCCCTTGTCCGCAGCAGACTCATATAGCGCCAGTCCAACCCGTAAAAATATCCCAGATTATAAATAAACAGAGCCATAATGACAATCAGGACCAGCATCGGCAGATAAGTCTGAAACAAATCGGCCACCCGAAACGGCTGTTCCCAGCTGCGGACAGGCCTGCCGGATTGAATTGTTTTGGAACGGGGCATTTTTCTTCCTTCTCAAACTTTCATAACTTGACAACATTATAGACAAAATTTACATTTTCGCAACAAAATTTTATGACACAAAAAAACCGGGCTGCACACCCGGTTTTTATTCTCAAGTCATTCTTCTATCCGCCAGTTTCCGTCCCAAACAACGTGTATGGCTTCGGCATTCGGCAGTTTTTCGCCGTTGCCGCCCATTGTCATCAGCAAAAAGCGCAAAGCGGCGCTGTGCGAAGAAATGCCGATAACACTTTCGGGCTTCTCCAGCAAATCGGCCAGAGCCTGCTGCATCCGCCGTTGAATGGCTGCTTTGCTCTCTCCGCCCGGAAATCCCTGTGCCATCGCCAAACCCGGCTTATACCAGTTGTCAATAATCTCCGGCCACCGGCGTTTCACTTCCTCTTTGGACAGCCCTTCCGCCGCACCGAAATTGCCTTCCAGCAAGCGTTCGTCACTGATAACCGCAATACAGAGCCGTACGGCCGCAATCTCTGCCGTTTGCCTTGCCCGCCGCAAAGGAGAAGTATAAATCACCTCTATCTCCTTTTCTTCCAGATAAACCGCCAGTTTTTGAGCCTGCAAACGCCCGGTTTCATTTAACCCGGCGTCAATTCCCTGCCCCTGACGCAGCCCGAGGCGGTTATACTCGGTTTCGCCGTGACGGAACAGATAAAAATCTTTTCTTTTCATAAAAAATAATTTTAAGACAACAATATAAACAAAATTCCTATTTTTACGGAAACTTGTTTAACACTTTTTGACTGCCGTGCAAATTAAATTTTACAAATTTTCTAAATCTTTAAGATAAATCCAGCGCTTAATCTTGGAAAAATCGGCGGAAGGCGTGCCGTTCAGCGTCGAAATCAAATACTTTCCGTCTGCATCCTCAAACAGGCAAAGCGCATCAGCCTGCGGCAGAACGCCGGAATACCAGAGCGTTTTGTCTTTTTGCATTTTGGCCAAGCTGGACACACAACTGATCCAGCGTTTTTTCATCTTGGCAATCCGCCATTCGGCAAACACCACATATAAAATCACAATCAACCCGGCTATCGGCATTTTTCCCTCGCTGACAAACATCTGTAATAAATTAAGCATATATCGGTTAATTTTAAATTGCCAACAAAAAAATATCCCGCCTTAACGGCGGGATATTTACTGATTGAAAAATCAGTCTTTGTCATGAACGTCATGAAGCTTCTTCTCATGGCGGTCACGGCGCATGTCATGACGGGCTTTCCTGGCTTCATGGCGCTTTTTCATTTCTTCATGATGCCGGGCTTTGATGTCTTTAAGCTTTTCTTTCTGCTCCGGAGTCAGAATTTTTTCAAACTCCAGCATATTGTCTTCACGCAGCTTATCCATCTTCTCACGAATGTCTTTCATCTCCTCAAACAGCGGTTTAAGCTTTTCACGGCCTTCTTTGCGGATTTTCTCGGCCTGCTCCTGCTGCTCTTTTGTCAGTCCCAAATCGTCCGCCAGTTTTTTAGACATCTTTTTCTCCATCTTTTCCATTTTCTTCTCCATCGCTTTATCGGCACCTGGCGGCGGAGGAGGAGGCAGCATTTCATCTCCGTGATGCGGCGGCGGAGGCGGCAGCGGCATATCATCGGCAGCCTGAACATTCAGGGCGCCCAAAGCCATAACGCTGAAACAAACGGCAGTTAATAAAACTTTCTTCATTATCATTCTCCTTTTAACGGTTGTAACACTTCGCTCAAAAGTTTCCGAGCATTAAAGAGTCTGGATTTGATGGTTCCGACCGGATCGCCGGTCTTTTTGGCAATCTGCTCATAACTCATCTCTTCAAACTCAAACAGAATAATCACCTGGCGCAGCTTTTTCGGCAGAGTGTCCACGGCCTTCAGAATAATTTTCTGGCGCTCTCTGGCATCAAACCGCTCTTCGATTTTTCCGCCGACGGCCACTTTTTCCAAAATCGATTCGTCACCTGCTTTGCGCAGCTCGGCCCGGTGCTGACTGGATTTCAGATAATCGCGGCAGACATTGGCAGCCAAAGCGCTTATCCACTGAACAAACTTCCCTTCTTCATGATAGCGGTCCAGATTCCGCCAGGTCTTGATATAAACCTCTTGTTCGATGTCTTCATTATACGAGCCGGTCAATTTTTTGATAATTGCCTTAATCCGGCCCTGATGCGCTGCAATAATTTCTTTCATTTAGCCGACCATCAACAAGCCGTATTCGTCAACCGGCAAGCCCATATCTTCAATAACCGAACCTTCTTCTATCTGCGCCACCTGATTTTCAAACTCCGTATCCGGCAGCAGGGTATAGGTGTTGTATTTCTGCGGCCACAAGCTGCTCATCATCACCACGCACACCAGCATTCCGAGTGTTGCTTTAATCCGGTTGTTGCGGCGCTTTCGGGCAAAATACAGCGGCTTGGCCTCCTGTAACAAACGAGAAATGTCATCCATGTTTCAAACTCCTTACCCTTATTAGAACGAGACTGTTGTCATTAAAGTTCATTTTATTTGATATTTAATTAATATCCGGTCGTCACACACTGCTGAACCGTTACACCGTTGTTAACGGTAGTTGTGCAGTTGGAAGTCGCAACCGGCTGCGGCACAACGGCGGTTTGCACCGGCACATAGGTCTGAACCGTCTGCTGCGGCGTCAGCAAATTGGCTAATGCCGCCATTCCCACAATCGTCCCCGCCACGGCCAGAGCCGTCCCGCTGCGGTGATGCTTGTGCCTGACGGCTCCCGGCCGATGATACGAATAAACAGGCCCCGGACGGAAATGCGCCCCGCCGTGGCCGGGAAAAGCCTGAACCGTCCCCGTGCTCAACATCGTTACCGCAGCCAACAGCATCAAAAATTTTTTCATAAATAAAACTCCCTGTTTTTTTAAGTCTGACACTTCTTAAAACGAACGTTTTTTCTTTTTTGTTCAAAATATTTTTTAATCCCGCGTTTTTCCTTCCCGTCCCTCACTCGTTGTCCTCCCTCCGCCATTGCTCTGATAACCATATAATTCATGTCCTTTCTCCGTGTCATTACCCGGCTTGACTGGATAATCAGTACTCCCTCCCCTGTCATTACCCGGCTTGACCGGATAACCAGTGCTCCCTCTTCTGTCATTACCCGGCTTGACCGGGTAATCTGAATTTATACGCCTTTCCGGTTTCATCCGAACATTCCGCTCAAACCGGAACATAATAAAAAAACAGCCGGATATATCAATCAAACTTAAAATCATCTCTTGGCCTTACATAAATTTCCCCTTGCAATTTAGCCGGCTCTCATTTACAGTAGAACCAGCTTTCAGGCAAGATAAGTCCGGTTTCGTCCGAACCCCAAACCTGATTAACCGTGAGAGCGGGCGGGAACCTAGTAATTCTTTCATCAGTTACAAGACCCTCTCATGTGAGGGAGCCTCCAATATAAGGCGGCTTCCGCACGAATAAGGAGGGCTGTCCGACTGGTACAGTTACTAGCTCCCTCACACCTTTCAGGTCTGAGGGTTTTGTTTTGATGGCAGCTCGAAACAAATAAAACCTGATTAAGCTGCTGAATTTTATAAACACGGTATTGGCTTTGTAAAATTCTTAAGTTATAACATATAATAATTCAGTGTGGACGGTTTGAAACCCCGACACAGATAAATATGTTACATACCCAACGCAGCAGGCGTTAATCTGCACTCGTACCCTTTTTAAGGGGAGGAGTATTGCGAATACCCGTACCGTGCCGGCTTCGTCCGGCACGGATACGGTAATAAGCATAACTGTATATGGGTATGTACAGGGTTTCAGCTCCTCCCGCCTTTTGAAAGGATAGGTTGTTATGCAAGCTGATTTGTCCCATTTTATCATTGAAGATAAGCAAAATCTCGGCTGGAGATTTCACTGGCTGCGTGCCGAACAGCAGGAGCCGATTGATATCTGCGCCCAAAAACTCAATGTTTCCGTTGACGTGATTGATAAGATTGAAAGCGGACAATTTGACAGTCCTCAAGTCAATCTGGACATCTTAATCCGTTATCTCGCACTTTACGGCGAAAAGTTCCGCCTCAGCCTCGGAGACGACTAATGGACGACAGATATATTTTTCACTGGAAAGAGCTCCCTTTTGACGGTGCTTATTACCTGGCGGAAGAACTTTATTCCGCCAGGCGGCAGAAAAAACTCAGCCTGGAGGAAGTCAGCCGGGCCACGGGCATTCCGCCGGTTCGGATAGACGCTCAGGAAGTTATGTCGGCGGACATAGATTTCCATATCATCGCGCGATTATTGGATTTTTATCGGATTAAACTGGGTTTGAGCAAAGGTTTTTTTCCCGGCTTGCCGCAAAACTATCAAAAAAAATATTTCCGCAATTAAGGCAGGCGCTCCGAACACTGCCGTTTCTTCCCGGCCGGAACCGAACCGTCTTCCGGCCGGGTCGGAAAATCCTTTTATCAATTCTATAAACAGCGGTAAAGATTAGCTTTTCGACAGTTGGCAACATCTTCAAAGCGGCGGACTTTATTCCAGACTTGCGCAGCCTTGGCTGCTTCATATGATTTATAAACAAAATCAACCCGATAGTAATCCGCCTTAATTTCTGCCGCCTCCGCCGCAAAACACAACGGCTGTTCGGCAAACAGCATCGTCTGGCAGTCCTTCGACAAAGCCTGATATTTCTGTCCGTCTTTCTCCAATTTCAGCCATTTTTCACCGCGCGGACAATCTTTGCAGGCATTACTGCGAATACAGGCGGCACTGGTAAACAATGCCGCATCCTGATAAACCACCATTGTCACCGGTAAAGGCGCCTGCGCGGCAATCAGGCTGAGGTTGTCAAGCTGGTCTTCCACCGAAAGCGTCACCCGTCCGGCATTCATCTCTTTAGCCATCTGCATGGCTTGGGTATTCAGCATATATAAAGGCGCGTCAAAGCTTAAATCAATTCCGTTTTTCGGCAGCACCGACAATCCCCAGTAATTGCCGATTTCCCATTTTTTATATCCCTGCGCCAGCAAAGTCTCTATCAGCGGCTTAAACTTGTCAACCCGTCGGCAGACCGTCGGCAGCGCCAGACGGAGTTTGTTTTTAGGCAGCTTTTTCAATTCGTTGACATCACTATATTCATTCAGCAGATAAATAATTTCATCGGTTTCATCCGGCGCAATGGCGGCAATTTTAGCCAAACTGTCAGTTTTTATAACCCATTTGGCGGTTTGAATCCGGTGCGGAGCATCCGTCTCCGGCAGATTTCCCTTCTTGTTTTCAACACTTATTTGCGCATAAAGCTGCCGCCGCAGCTCATTGAACAAAGACACCGGAACAAACAAACCTTCCGGATTGCGCACCTCAAACCGTCCCGGCTCCACCGCGGCATCGCCGCTTTTGGCAAAAGCTTTGCGGGCGGCTTCAACCGTTTTCTCAGGATGTTCTGCCGCAGCAAAATCACCTGTTATCCGGCACTCAACATCGCCGCTGCGAGCAACAATTTTCCCGCAGGCAATCTCGACGACAATGTCAACCGCCGCTTTCTGCCGAAATTCACCCGGCTTGGGCTTGCCATAATCATAAGCGCCCTTAACTTCGGAGGCCGAGGCCAGATAAATGTTCCACCCTTTTTCCAAACACGGCGTCTGCGGCGGCAAATCCATGGTAATTTCTTCCCCTGCCGGCACTTCAAACACGCTTTGCCCTCTCAGACGCAGCCGCTGGACCGAAAAACCGAACGGCTTTTCCATGCCGGGAATTTCAATCTGTATCCCGTCATAGCGCGCTACCTTATGTTTGCTGTGAAAAGTCAGACGCCCTTTGCCTGCCTGCTCCACTTTGCCGATCAGCAGCCCCCGATGCCCGACAAATTCACGTTCAATCACATTTTTATCTTTGCCTTTGAAATGAAATTTGCACCACGGCCGCGAAAAAATCTGTTTGATATGTTCGGCCCGGTTTTCATCAGCCCCTTTGCCGTCCAATATCCGGCGGTAATAATCGGTAACCGCGGCCACATAAAGCGCCGTCTTTTTACGCCCCTCAATCTTCAGCGACGTTACCGGCATTTTCAGAACATCTTCCTGCAAAGCCATGTCTTTCATCGAAAAATAATGCTTTTCCCCGGCTTCGCCGGTAAAATTCGCCCGGCAGGGATATAAACATTTGCCGCGGTTGGCGCTGCGTCCGGTTTCCACCGACGAAAACAGACAGAGACCGCTGTAAGAATAGCAAAGTGCCCCGTGAATAAAAGCCTCGGTCTCCAACCCCGGAACAGCGGCAATTTCTTTAATTTCTCCCTGCGTCAGTTCACGGGCTACCACCACCCGGCTGAACCCTTCCTTTTGCAGCGCCAGCGCCCCTTCTTTATTATGAACCGCCATCTGCGTACTGGCATGCATTTCCAGTTCCGGATAACTCTCCCGAATAATCCGCGCCACGCCCAAGTCCTGCAAAATAACCGCATCCACTTTGCAGCGCGAACAAATATCCAGACTTTTCAGCAAATCGGAAAGTTCTTTTTCCTGCACCAGCGTATTGACCGCCG
>OHCD01000663.1_pt1 | contig 17578 bp, 15 predicted proteins | sample 1577561 | NCBI WGS metagenome assembly OHCD01 (sample SAMEA3879510, study PRJEB24766) | human gut metagenome | biome: human-associated habitat; feature: feces | place: USA | collected 1985/1987 | reverse complement strand
TGAAGCTTCTCCTTGAGCCGACGCCGCTTGCAACTCGGCTGCTTCTTGTCAAAAGCCTCCGCCAGTCCCAACTTCGCGAGTTTCTTTCGCGACTCTTGGTTGAGCGAAAGCTTGCGTTTCAAGCCCGCAATGCGTTTCTCGATCGAGCGAATCTTCGCCGTGTCGAGATCGTAGAATCGTCCGTCGCTCGTCGCGACGGCATGCACGACGCCGACGTCGATTCCAACATCGAGCGCCTTCATGTCGGGGACCTTGACTTCGAACTCAACCGTGAAGATCACGAACCAGTGGCCGCAGTCCTTCCTGACGTGAATCTGCTTCACGACACCGGGAACGAGCATCCCGTCCGCACACTCGAACTCGATGGGACGCGTTCTGCGGTATCGAATCCAGCCGATCTTCGGGAGCTTGACTCGCCCGTTGGCATCGTCGATGTGTTCAGGAGCAAATTGCGGAATCCGAAAGCCGTCACCGATGTCTTTCGCCTTGAACTTCGGCCACCCTTTGTGTGCCGGATCGCTATTGGGACGGAAGCTGTCGCCGATGGCGCGATCGAGATCGCGCAGGGCCTGCTGGAGCGGTTGGGACATCGCCTCTCGAAGAAAGACGGTCTCGGGTTGTTTTTTCCAGAGCACCAATTCGTGGGCGAGCTCCTTGTAGGTGAGAAGCTTTTCACCTTTAGACTTGCGCTCGTTTTGGATCCCCAACGCCTTGTTGAAGACAAACCTGCGGCAACCGGCGTTTCGGTTCAAGGCCGCACGTCGGGTCTCGTCAACGTAGAGTTCGTATTGAAAGGCGCAGGTGATCTTCATATGAACATCATGGCACACTTCCTTCAAGAATGCGTGCTTTACAACCAAATGCCCATTTGGGCCTTATATCCTCCCCATGAATGGAGAGGTTTTACGGCCCGTTAGATAAACCTGTGGATAAGTTCCCTCCTGGGTCCTCTCCTTCCCCCTTATCCCCCTTTCTCTCGACTAGTCCTCTCTCGATAACCTCGAGAGGCAAATCTCCCTGCGCTTGGCGCAGAGGGCATCCCAGATAATAGACAGCACTTTGAACACCCTTTGCTGAGGGAATTTCTTTTTTCAGATAGCCGGCGATTGAAGCAGGACTAAGTTCAAGCTCTTTAGCGATCGCTCGAATCGACAAGCCCTGAGCACGCAGCTCATGTGCTCTCGCACAGCGTTGCTCTGCGCGACTGAGATACAGTGCGCGCGGCATGATGTTCGCTTTCCGGCGACGTGCTTCACGTGCTTCCTTGCGGCGCTCATGCTTCACAGATGCAGAAGCAAGCGTTTTGAGCTGACGTTGCTCTTCAAGAGTGATCTCAAGATCAGAAATAAGCTTCTCGGTTTTCGGGGTGTACAGCTCGATGCGTTTCACGTCCTGAGACTTTCTGTGAGTCGAACGCATCTTCATGCGCACGGTCACTAAGTCGCCAAGACGGAAGTTCCAGTTCGGATCGATCTTCCTCGCCAACAGCGAAGCCATCGCGTCGAAATTGTCATCCGTCACACGACCGGCAAGACACATGAAATTCATCTGCCAGAAGAGACAAATCATGCGTTTACCTTCTGGCATTCCGCCTCGGATTTCGACGAGCTTTTCAAGATCATCCGACCGCATAGCATTGACGCTCTGCGGATTCCACTTCACTTTTTGGGCTTTGGTCTCTTTTGATTGCGCTTGCTCCTTCTTCCGATTGCGAAACTCACGAATCTGCTGACGTGTGAACGGAAGTACCTGATCGGCGAACTTGTCGAATTCGTAGCGACAGATCGAGCCGTCCAGCGTGCTTTCGACGTTGACGTACACAACTTCGCAACGATTTTTCTGCTTGGCCGCTTTCGTGTTCGTCGTAGCAACTAGTCGCAAGAAACGCGCAGCATCTGTGGCCTTCGGGTCAGCTCCGAAAGCTCTGAATTTCTCAACGAGATGCTTTTCAACTGCAGACCAGCGAGGAAGAGCGGGATGAGGAATGGCTTTCGTATAAAGCCATTTAAGATGCAACCCACGACCAGAATGAACGATGACTGATGGGCGTGGAATACGCGACTCGTCGCAGACCTGCAAGAGGAAATTCGCTCGATCTACTGGCGTGAGGTCCTGAGCCCAAGGTAGATCATCACAGTCGATGTCAACGAAGCTCAAACCAACAGAGCGCACATTTTCAACAGTGCGACGAGTGCGATAAAACGTGGCCTGGGAGATCCAAACGTCAGATTGGGAATTTTGGTGAAGAGCGAGAACCTCTTCAAGTCGATGAACCGGATAGGCTTCCGTGAAGAAGTCTGAGTCTTCGTTCTTCGTCATGACGAAGAAGAAGCCATCGTCCGCATCGTTTAAGTACCAAAACGGTTCAGCGTAGGGCTCGATGACTGCAAGGTCGAATTCTTGTGAAGTTCGATTTGTAGGGGGGGGGGAAGTTGGCTATAATCTCGCATAAGATGAAGGATGAAGGATAAATCTGTCGTCTTCATCGAGTCCTTACGTCTCGTCCAAAAAGATCCGTAAGACTCACCACAGTTCCGAACTTCTGCTAAAAGTTCGAAACAAACTCTTTTGAAAGACCGTGTTGAGGTGCGAACTCAACGCGGTCTTTCTTTATGAACAAAGTTTAATGCTTTTTCTGAAAACTTGAAGTCTTCGTGACGTCTCAAAAGATCCGAATCCAAAGCGAACACAAAGCGAACACAAAGGGAACTGCAACGAGACTCAAACAACCATTTATAAGGGTTAACCCTCATAAATGCCTAGGTAATACCTAGGTGTTACCTAGGTGCTGACTAGGTATTGCCTAGGTGTTTGTTTCAAAACATGTCCGCCGTCCTCTCCCTTACAGATTGACTTCGATCAACAATTTGCAAAAAAAATAAGGGGCACTTCTTCTCTCTGAGAAACGCCCCCTCTTTTGTGGGTCATGAAGACTAGTGACCGCTTACATGATCACACGATCTACCGCTTTCTTAATCAGCATGGTTAGCATCTGCGACCTGGTTTGATCAAGATCCTCGCAGAGTTCATCGAACTCATCAAGCAACTTAGGATCGATGTTCAGTGTGATAACGGCTTTCCGGCCACGAAGCTTTCGAACTTTTTTTTCCTTCTTTTTAGTCTCTTCTTCCTCTTCTTCGAAGTTGGAAACTCCTTCCCGGTAACCAGCATCAGGCGCACCGGAAAGAAAGCGATCTTCCAATTCACTATCTTCAAGCTTCAACTTGGCTGCTTCAACCATTCTGAATGAAGCAATTGGCATTATTCAGTCTCCCAATCAGCAAAAACGGCCTCAACCAACGCATTGACTTCAGCCATCGCCTTTTTGTCTTTCACCTTTAGCTCGCTAACTCCCATCCCAAAACCAGACGAGGTTGCATAGGCTTTCCGTCGACAAAGCTTCGTATCCAATAGTGTTAGTTCAGGAAAATCCTGAAGCGCCATCACGGCGTCTTCGTTTTCCGATCCGGACGGACTTGTGTCGGCGCTATTGAGAACCGCATAAGCCTTCAGCGGTCGACCACGGCGAGCCGTCTTAGCCTCTTGAACTAGCTTTGACATGGCAGAAAGTCCCCAAATATCGAAGCTTCTAGGCTGGAAGGGAACCAACAAAACATCGCAAAGCAACAGTGCGGCACGGAGCGTAGATGAATCGAAGCCACCGACATCAATAACGATCGCATCCCATTTGTCTCGTTGTAATTGAACCTGGGATTTCAACAGCTGGCCTTCCGGGTACGAAGCACAGGCCACCAAGGGCTTCACCTTTTGCGAGTCTCTAAGTGTCAGCGCAATCGTAGCGGTACGTTGTCTGTCACCGTCGATCAACCAAACATCAGCACCTTTCTTTGCCTTTGCGATCGACAACTGCAAAGCGATTGTGGTTTTGCCAACGCCCCCTTTGGTGGCTGCAACTGCAATGATTTTGGGTTTCATAGCCGGTGCTCCTCATGTGTTTTTCGATGCGACCAGTATACCAGAATCACGAGCAAATTACCTATACACTACCTAGGCATTACCTAGGCAGTGTATAGGTAATGCCTAGGTGTTTTTGTTGCTCTCAAAATAAAAACGCCTGTTGGAGAGATTCAACAGACGTCATCAATTTACTTGTAGTAATATCTACTGGTCCCAGCGCTACGGAGGTCCAGCGCGTCAAAGGATTCGGAAGGGGTGGTTTCTTCCGAGTCGTCGGCGGCATCCTGTCGTCCGGCAGAAAACTAAAAGCCACCAAAAATAAAGCGCCCTGAGGTTCGTAGCCACGGGCGCTTTGGAGGTTAGCGAAGATGTACCAGATCTTTCGCCATGCCTACATCTTAGCACAAAGGAAATTGCGCTTCGCATTCCGCCTGCGCATTTCGAAGTGGTTCGACCTGTCGTTCCGCATAAGAGGCTGACTTAATTGCAGAAGCACCCTCGGCGGGCAAGCACGCCGAGGGGTCAGTTATCCGATCAGAACAGAACAGCCGTTCTACGACGTTATTTTTTGACCGCCTCCTTTTCTGCAGCCTTAGGGAAGCTCTTCAAAAGCCCTCTTTAATTTTACGTCTCGAGAACTTTCATCTATTACACAGGCTAAATTACTGCACAAACGATTGTTCAGGGTACTTTTGAAGAGCTTCCTTAGCCTTCTTCTTCTCCTCCTTAATACGGGCCTTGCCTTGGACGATCAATTCGTCGGGCGTGATCCTGCCGTCGAGACATAGCTGGCGAAGCTCCTGCATCCAGTCGGGAACGGCCTCCGCTTTTTTGCCAAGGACCTTTTGAACAGCGGCGTCCATGGCCTCGTTCTTATTAACCTCGGCAACCTTCTCGACATACAGTTGCATGAGATGTGCAACGATTTCAGATTCAGTTGCATCGGCCTTCAAACCATACGCCTCAAGAACCGCCTTATCGTTCGCTTTGTGTGCCTTTCTCAAATCCGGTTCCATCAGTAGATCGTCGTAGAGATCCGCAAAGGAGGATTCAGGATGATTATCACGAGCATCAAGAATGTCTTGAGCAGTTTTGGCAATCTTTGCCTTTGTTTTTTCGTCAACAACAGGCCAAACAAAGTTGTTGTACACAACATCCTTAGAGTAGCGATAGCGCATCTCCAATCGACCCGCCACAGCTCTCATCCATGCCATATGGACAGAAGAAGTCAAAATGCCAAAATGATAAACACCGGCATTTTGTAGCATAAGAACAGCATTGCTGGCTAGCGTATCAACGCTCATAAATCCAAACGGAATATATCTGCGTTTTTCAGAAGAGTGACACGGAATTAATATGTACTCTGAGGTCGGTATGTTTTCAATATGAAACCGTGTCGGCGTTTCAGCCAACTTCCGAGTCCCAGCACTATTGCTTTTCAACCTGAACCTTTTGACCGCTTCCACACGCTCCATACAGTTAGGCATCTTTCGCAAGATGCTTGCAGGACAATCCTTCAACCACAAGCAGTATCGTGGACGTCTATTAATAAATTCTTCGGCCCCATACCAACGCTTGAAGTAGCCTTTAGAAGAAGGTTCTTTCTTTACGAACTCCTCCATCTCTTCCTTTTGGAACAGATAGTTCCCATCATCAATTGGCTTGCTGCCAATTCCCATTTCTGGCACACCGCAAAGGGGTAATTTTCGACTCTCAACAAAGCAATTGGGACCATCAAGCAAATACGCATTGATATTCTTCACTTGCGTTTCAGGCTCGTTTACTGAAAAAACGACCTTCCCCCTTCGGGCATTCACATCAGCACTAAAGCCGACAATCACAACATGCACATGAGCTTTGCTTGTTGCTTCGCTATCCCACTGGAAGGTCCGCCACGCAAAATCAATTTGAACGTCCTTGTTTTCGAACAAAGGTTTCCAGAGGTTCGCTACTTGTTCTCCTTGCGAGATAGAGTTTGTCGCAACAAGAGCAGCCCGTGTTGTAGTCCCCTGCATGTACTCAACAGCCTTCTTGAACCAACACGTAACCAAATCAAGGTTGCCAACATTCGGCCAATCCTCGCCAAATGTGTGCTCAACGTCAGACTTATTTTCTGCCGTCATCAGACGAGCTCCGGCAAAGGGCGGATTACCAATGATGAAATTGAGCTTTCCCTTTGGGATTAAATCTTCCCAATTGTTTCTCAATGCATTGTCTTCAACAATGTTTGTCAAAGTTTTAAGTGGGAAGAAAGGAAGATTCCGTCCAAGGATGTCTTCCGTTTCATTCAGCATCTGGCTTTCAGCAATCCAAAGGGCAGTCTTTGCCACAGCACAGGCAAAGTCATTGATTTCGATGCCGTAGAACTGATTCAGCGAAATCTTAGTCGGCGTCAGGCCTTCCAGATTGAAAGCCGTCTGTCCCTTCGACTGGATGCGAATGATCTCGTTCTCCAACTTGCGAAGACTGAGATAGGTTTCCGTCAAGAAATTGCCAGAACCGCAAGCCGGATCGAGGAAGGTCAAGGACGCCAGCTTGTCATGGAACGCATTCAACCGCTCATTCTTGGTCGTCAGCGTTTTAATGGCGCGAATCTGAGCCAGTTCGTCCTTGAGATCATCAAGGAACAAGGGGTCGATCACCTTGTGGATGTTCTCGATGGACGTGTAGTGCATTCCGCCTTTCCGGCGTGTCACCGGATTCAACGTCGACTCGAAAACCGCACCGAAAATGGTCGGACTGATCCGACTCCAGTCAAAGCCTTCGCTTGCCTCATTAAGCAGAAGGGAGATCACCTCCGGAGAGAAATTGGGAATTTCAAGGGATTGGGCATCGGCAAACAAACTGCCGTTGACGTATGGAAATGCAGCAAGCTCAGCGTCGAGATATCGGTCGCGCTTATCGACTGGAGTATCGAACACTTCGAACAAGTCCAGAATGGCACGTCGAACATCGCGCGGGCGATCTTTGTACGTTGCGACGTAGTCATGGAACATGCGCTTTCGACCGAAGATGCCGGCATCTTCGGCGTACAAACAGAACACCAGGCGCACGCACAGAATGTTCAGACTGTGCTGTGATTCAGCGGACGTCGGATCAATGTACCCCTGCAAAAGACCATCGTAGATCTTTCCAACGAGTTCACCGGCTTGAACCGACAGTTCCTTTTCCTGAGCGATCAATTCTTTCTGATCTCGCGTCAGGAAACGCAAGCGATGGCATTCGTCCGGCAAATCTTCCAAATTGATGATCTCTGGCGGTGCATCCGGGCGCTCCATGTCGTGAACATGAAATTCCGTGAAATTGCACACAACGATCCAACGAGGATAGGTGCTGTAGGAAAGACCGGAGATGTAGCGACGAGCCTGTTGATACGGCGTAAGCATGTTGCCGTCCGACTGCTTGATCTTCTTCGTCAGATCAATGTGGCTGCCCTTCTGTTCAATCAGAACGCGCGTACTGGGGATGTACGCATCAATGAAGTTCGTATTCTTCAGAACGATCTGGTCTTCGAACGAAATGACCTTCTCAGGCTCTGCAACGCCGAAAACTTCCCTCAGAAGCGAAAGCCAGAACGATTGCGTTTGTCCTTTCTCGTAGCCCTTGCCATGCCAGAACTCGACAAACTTTTTCGCAGCACGTTTCTGCTCTTTGTCGTCCATTACTGTTCTCCCTGCTCAATCTTCAAATACTTGTAGGCGGTCGTCCGACTAATCCCGACCTTCTTGACTGCCTTCGAGAGCGGCACGCCCATGTCGATCATGGAGCGGACTTCCTTGATCTGTTCGTCCGTCACGGAACGCGGACGGCCCTTGTAGACGCCGCGCTCCTTCGCGAGCGCAATGCCTTCGGCCTGGCGGCGCTTGATCATGCTGCGCTCGAATTCGGCGAAGGCTCCGACCATGCTGAGCATTAGCTTCGCGACGGGCGAGGCTTCCTTGCCAGCATCGAAGTCGAGCTTTTCATTGAGAAAGCGCACACCGACGCCGCGACCGGTCAGATCCTGAACCATCGTGAGGAGATCGGTGAGATTGCGTGCCAGTCGGTCAAGGCTGTGCACGACGAGCGTATCGCCCTCGCGCACGAAACTAAGCATCTTCTGCAGCTCCGGACGCTCGATGTTCTTCCCGGACAACTTGTCCATGAAAATCTTCTCGACCTTCAAGGCATTCAGTTCTTCGAGTTGCCTCTCCGGATTCTGGTCAAGCGAGCTGACCCGCACGTATCCCACGAGCATTGCCGTCCTCTTTGGATCCTTGGTTAACAATACTGTTAATTATTGATGAAATGAACCAAAAACGACAAGGATGGAGAGGGGTTAGGAGTGTGCGCCTAAGGCGTACGCTAAGAGAGCAAAAAACACCATTCTCACGCGGTAAAAGACACGGTTCCGGAAGGTATCTTTTCACCTCTTTAGCCACAAAAAGCAAATCGACAAATATCGCTGTTGTACAGTATTTTTCGACCTCTAGTTTAGACTTTCTCCATCAGATAGTTTATAATTTTGCCATATCTTAGTTTAGAAAAAAGCCAAGTGATAGTTTGGCATTTCTCCATCTTAAACTTTAGAGTTTCTCCATGGCAGGCTCTCCTATGATCATCCCGCGTTGGGCAATGCACGAACTTCTAGCTCAATTGGAAACGCATCGTGTGGTTTCCGTGGTTGGGTGTCGCCAATCCGGCAAAACCACGATACTCTTAACAACTCCACTGCCCAACGTCAAGTTTCAATCTCTTGACGTGCAGGCCAACTTTTCCGCAGCCGTAGCCGATCCCAGTTATTTCGTTCGGCGCACGTCTCCTGAAATTTTTGTCATCGATGAAATTCAGAAGGTTCCCCAGCTGATCGGAGAAATCAAGTTCCAGGTCGACCGGAATCCGGAAAAAGGGCAATACATCATCTCCGGATCGTCGGACTACCGAAAGCTTCCTCAAGCCAATGAGTCATTGGCCGGTCGTGCCGGTCTGGTTCGTGTTCGAACGTTTTCCGAAGCCGAACAACGCGGCATGCAGCCTGGTTTTTTACAAGCATTGTTCGACGGGCTCCTTCCGCTCTCCCTCAAGTTTGAATGCAGCAAGGAAATGGTGCTAGAAGCCGCCATCCGTGGCGGATATCCCGAAATACTGTCGATCAAGACCCAGGCAGGAAGAAGCCGATGGTACGCGTCCTATTTGCAAAACCAGGTTCTTCTGGACATGAGGGCACAATGGGATACGCGCAAAATGCCCATCTGCGAGAAGGTCATGGAATGTGCCGCCATCTTCTCCAGCCGTGAGTTAAAGAAAGCCGCCTTGGCCAATCAATTTGCCATTGCCTGGCAGACGCTAGACAAATATTGGTCCGCCATTGAAGCCATGTTTCTCGTTGACATGGTCGACGGTTGGACTAAAAAAGATTACGACCGCCCTGGATCCAGTCCCAAAGGCTTTATGACGGACAGCGGCCTAATGGCTCACTACCTCCACATTCTTAATCCAGCCATGATTCTGGAAAGTAATGAGAAATCTCAAAATGAAGGTGGAAAGCTTGTTGAAACATGGGCCTACAACCAACTTATGCCGGAAGTTGACCTCAACCCAACCTGGCAGCTGAATTACTTCCGTTCTCGTAGCCATGAGATCGATTTTCTCATCACGAACGAGACAGGACATATTGTCGGTATTGAGGTGAAGGCTAGCGAAAGCGTCAGCTCCGATGACTTCAGGCATTTGAAATGGTTCCAGGATCTCGTCGGCAAAGACAACTTCAACGGGATCATTCTCTACGCCGGCAATGAAGTGCGATCCGGTGGAAACGGACTCTTCGCCCTTCCCATGTCTGCACTGTGGTCGGACTTCTCCAAGTGGGAAAAGCTATCGTGACGAATGTTATAAACATTGCAGCTCAGACCGTCGGCGTTGTCGAGGATCTTTCCGATCAGACCGCCCTCCTTCCCTTCCAGAAGCGCGTTGCGAAACTCCTTGAGCATCTGTTCCCCGTACCCGGTCAGGCCGAGGAACGTGAACGTCTCCTTCGGAATCAACATCCCGCTGTTGGCCAGCGAGGCGGACTTGTGGGCGTTGTGCTCTCTTCCCGGTCGGAAACTGATGTAGTAGCTCTTGATCCCGTTCTTGCGAAGCCAGTCGACAATCGGCTCATCCTGCACCCAGTGCTGTCCATTCGGGGCCGTGATTTCCATGTCCGTGAAAACTTTTCCGATGTCGTGCGCAAGCGCTGCCAAAACCGCCGTCAGGATCCAGCGTCGCTTATTCAGATAAAGATCCTTAGGCGAAGCAGAGCGGTCGAAGATCGTGGTCTTCGCATCGTTGGCGGCGTAGTAGGCCACTTCGAGGCTGTGCGTGAACAAGCCGCCGTAACCTTGGTGATGGTCATACTCGGAAGCCGGCGTCAGGTGCACGATGCGTGCGAGATTGGCAATGACCGGCAGAAGGAAATTCTCGGCTTCCTCTTCGGAAAGCGTCGTGGCGTAGCAGAGGTCCCGGATGAGCTTGCCATTGGCCCGAAACAGATCGTGAACCGACAACGCCTCCACCGGGTGCGGCGCGGGCGGCCACGCTGCGTCGATCTTGTCCGTCTCTGCCTCGGTCGGTATTTCGCTGAACTTCGGACACGCATCGTCCAGGATCTCAACCGTTTTCTTTTTCCGAAACGGAAGTTGGCGAAACAGCCAGCATGAAAGCGTGACCGGTGAGATGACAACGTTGTAGACGGCGTTGATGGTTTGATCGAAGAGATTCACGGGATGCCTCGGCTCGGATGAATTAATCCGAACATCATGCCCGAAACAACATTTCCAAATGACACGATAAAAAGCAGGTTTTGCTTTCTAGCACACAGAGAAAGCCGCCGATATTAATCCTGTTCTTCAAGGACAAAATGCGGGTTTCGTACTCCCTCAGCAGCCGGCAAAAAATATCGGATCGGACGATAGCGAACCTCGAAGCTGTAGACCCGGTTCTCTTTCGCTCCCGTTCGGGTCATGATTGAGATACTCTCATTCACTTTTCCCCTTTTCCAGCAATCAACCCCGCTTCGAAGAACGCACGTGTCAGGCTGTTTGAAGGGAAAAATTTCAGCATGACAAGCGGCGCAATCCGACTCTTGAAGAGAGGTATTCGCATTAGCTGCATTGCGAGCCGAAACGCCAACGCCAACCGCAGTGCCTACGACGACTGCCCCCCCTCCGTTGCCTTTGGCAACTGCAACGCCAGCCCCAACTAACAATAGGGAAACTGCAACGATAAACTTCTTCATAAAAGCTGAGCTAAAACTGGAGATAAAACAAGACCCGCTGTTGGCTAAAACAACGGGTCTTGCAGAAGAAGATAGTGATGAAACTAGAATCGCCTCGCTTCCTGAGAGCACGAAAGATGGATTCTGGTGGGGCTGGTGCTCGTTGTCATTAGAGTGACGGCGATAAACGCGGCCAAAAGGCTTTGTGAACCGGGATGCAGTAAACAAAGCGACGAGTCCGTCTCTAACTCCTTCTTTTGCCTTGGTGAGGCCCCCTCAGAAAGGACTTCCGAGGGGGTGTAAAACAAAACACGCAGCCGGCAAAGCCGCAGGTCTTGCAAAGCACATCTTAACTTAAAAAACACCAGAAGTGTGATGCAATCGAAATTTATTTTCGACTGTGCCGCAGGAATTAAGCTGAAATTCCGACTCGGAATTTCAGCTCTTCTTCTCGCCTTTGTCCCCTCAAGCGAATCCCCCCAGTCCGCTCGTAGAAATACTCAGTTCAGAAGACCATCCAAACCAAATTCCTTCTGACGCACAACCAAAAGTGAAACCTCATCAGAACTTGCCCTCTTCAAAGTCGAGAAAATATCTCCATCCCACGGACGGTTAGCCAGCTCGACTGTTCGATGCAAGTCATACTCCCCGGTCCTCATGTCAATCTTGAGCATGATGCGCTCAAAATCTTCACTCAAAATCGCAATCAGAAGCGGTAGAACCCGACAGGCAATGACCTTGCCACTGTGGCGCAAGACCTCACGCATGTCACCCTCGACATCGAGACTTTCAACAAGTGGCGCGTAAGGACTGTCGTAAGCGTAGTTCTCAACAATTTCCACCAGGCTCCTCCCCTTCGGGAAGGGGTAGGAATGGAAAAGCGTTGGATTGCACACGCCCGTGCGCGTCATGTGCTGAATCACCAGACGCAACTCACCGTCCTGCCGATCAAAGGTTACATAGGCTCCTTCATACAAGCGATCACTCCCCGTCGGATCTGCCATGTCATTGAAGCTGATGTAGATAGACCATGGCTTGAACCGCTCAAGAATGAAGTCGGTCGTGTAGTCGCGCCACCACTTCGTCCCCAAGAGTTGTTCAAGCTCACTCGAAGGCACCACCCCAATAACTTTCTGAATCGCCCACTGCGGCTCCAGCCAAGTTCTCAAGAATGGCGGCACGAAATGTTCAAGCGTCATTTTTCGAGCCTCCGCCTCGTTCGAGAAGATTGGCACTTGCAACGACTGCTCGATAAACGGCGCAACGTTGGGCGCATGCTCTTCAAACACGCGCCTGTCGGCATCTTCCGATACAGATGTTGGCAACGGCATTCCTGCTCGAACCATTTCGTCGATGCCGTCCTCTTTTATCTCCAGCCAACGTCTGTAGGGTGGCCAAACAATGTCCTCAATGAGATTTTTTTTGAGCTGCTTCCGCATTTTCTTGTCTCTTCCTATCTACCCTGAGGGGGCAATTCTGTTGTCGCCGAAGAAGGCGTGCTACTATTTTCCTTGGTTCTAGCTTTTTTGAAGCCAAGAACCACCCCAAAATGCAAAGGCCCAGCTCTCGGTAACCGGCTGGGCCTTTGTTTTTTCAATTTTGGATTTTTTGGCGCGCTCCACCCTACTTTTGTAGTATATAACGTGTTACACGTTACTTTTTATGCTATAATAGATTCATCAAACAAAGGAGTTGCTCATGTCCGAAACCACTATCCCAGAAGCCACTAAAGACAAAATCTTCGCCTTCCTCGACATTCTGGATGCAAAGGGCCAACCCATCCCATCCATCCGTGTGATTGCTGCAGAAGTCCACGCGTCCGCCTCCCACGTCAGCCCGGCATTGAAGCTGTGGCGTCAGCTCAAGGCGGAACAGAAGGCCCGCGAAATCAATACTCTCTCGTCTCGAGTTCTTGATGAAGGCGTTTCCAAGACGATTGACGACGCCATGGCCTCTATCCGCGCAGCCGTTGCGGAAGCACTGAGCGCTTCGATGGAGCAATATGCCGAAGCAGACAAACAGCGCGCACTCGAAGCTGCCGATCGCGAAGCTACTCTGCGCGACCGTGCGCTCGAGGCCGAAATGCGAGCGGACCAGTACCTTCAGGACAAAGGCTGGCTCGCACGCGAGCTTGACACCGAGACCATGACGCGCAAGGCTCGGGAAGCAGAAATCGACAGTCTTCGTGAACACAGCTACATGCTCGAATCCGAGCTCGAGGAGACAAAGAAGGCGCTCGCATCTCTGCAGGCTCTCAACGCCACCCTGACGATTGAAAACAAGAAGCTGGCGACCGAGCTCAAGGCCGCGGAAAAGAAGGAGGCCACGCTCTCTAGCAACGGCGATTAACGCATCGGCGAAGCGAGGGGCAAACCCTCGCGCTCCCGGCCTCGGTGGCTACCGCCCCCGCCTGCGATCCCCACACGCCTTGCCAGCAACCGGTCTGCGATCAGGCCGCGCACGACGCGCAGCGGCGTGGAGGCAGCAATCGTGTCGTCGCTCGTTTGCACGAGCGCGTCTGCGCTCGTGCTCAAAAGGGACAGCAGCGAAGCTGCCTCGAGGTTGAGATCTCGGCAGCTTGCAGGGAGATCCCTGCACCCCGCGTCCCGGCAAGCAGGCCGCCCGGGGACACTTCCCCGGGCCCCTTCCCGGTCCGCTCCACGCGGACCGCATCTCCGCGCGCGTCCATTCGCTCCCGCTCATGACGCAGCTCCGATGCGCAGCCTCTGCGGCTGCGGCGACTACCGTCGCCCGGCGGCAGAGCCGCGCATGGGGATACCCCCTGCACCCCCTAGCGCGGCGATTGCCGCGCCAAAGTGCGACCCGCAAGCGGGCCGACACTTGCAGGGAGACACGCGGCCTCGTCCGCTCCGTCTCCCGCTATGTTACGTCTTCGCCGTCACATAGCGGGAGACATGAGGAGTTACACCCACTTTTCTACGCTCTATCCCTCTGCAAGTAAGAAATTGACGATAACCAAGTTTGAAATTTGGACAATGATTTTCCCCTTTAAAGTTGTCCATGACTCCTCATCCATAAAAAAGTTCAAAACTTCCTGAACTTCGTCTGTTTCTACGCAAGGAATGAGCTATTCCCGTGCGTAAACTCCTCATAAACCTAGAACACTTTCGCGCTCATGGTTTCGTGCTCATAGTTTTGATGTAAAATTATCGCATTCCAGTGGAGTGGTTCACCCCAACGAACCTCGTTCGCAAATCGATCTTTTGCGCGTCGACACTAGGTCTGAAACCGACGGACGTTACACGTCGAGACCAGCGACTTGAATCAGAAGCGCTGACCACCCCCTTGTCTTGGGATGTAAAAAGCACCCTTTGGAGTGCTTATATTTTTAGACCGGTTCGTGAATCCGGCCTCCTCGCTTCGGCTTGAGGGGAACGGTGCCAGAGGCACATTTGGGAACGCATTCCCGCTCACGAAAAAAAATGCTCGTCAGCTTTCAGACGAAAGAAAAGGAAGCGCCATTCTCAGGCGAAAACAGGAGACGCGAGAACAGTCCGAGCGATACTGGGGCGAATAGGTAGCTTGAGCTGCGAAGCCTGGCTTCGTGGTTGCCGCTCTCCTCTCGAAAGAGAGAAGAGGAGTTCTTACAGAAGTTCTTTGAAAATTCAGGAGGTCCGCGTGACGCTGCATGACGAAGTCGAAGAGTTCAAAGACATGGCCGGCATCGGTCGTCAGGCACGTCCCTACAAGGAGCGGACGTCCGTTCTTGCCCCCCACAGCGCTACGATCTACGAGCTTCTTTTCTCAGAACAACTAACGATCTATCAGGTCTGGCAGTTTCTCTGCCGTCGACGCGGGCTTCGTGGCATCGCCTATTCGACCGTCCGGCGCTTCGTCATCAAGCAGGGCTGGCATCAGCCAGAGGTGAAGACGTAATGGCAAAGTTCGCTAAGCCTGAAAAACAAGCCGCCTCTGTCATGAAATGCCTACAAGGGCGCGGCAACGTCCTCGAATCAGTCGGCACCGTACGCAACTACGAATCTGCTCTTCGCGTAGCCGCAACTTGGGCTCACGAAAATCGCATTGAAGGCGGTCTTCGCGGCATGTCCGTTGAAGACGCAGTTCGTTTCCTCCAAGAACGAAGCACAGAAGTCGGACAAAAGACCATTGATCTTAATCGACAAGCGCTTCAGTGCATGATGCAGCATGTCACACACAAGCTCCAGGAAAACGAACGCCTTGAAATGGTCCAAGGCATTCCTCAACAACTTTCCTCTCGCATCTACACTCCCGAGCAGGTTCAGGCCATTGCCGACAACCAGCAACCGAAAAATGCGCTTGCAACTGAAATTGCCTACGCGACAGGTCTGCGTGCATCCGAATTGCTGACGCTGAGACCAATCGAAGACCGAACGCCGGACATTCGTCTTCGAGACGGTCGCGACCGCACACTTGAGACAAAATTCAGCGGTCGAGAAGATTCTGTTGCCTACACCGTCCACGGAAAAGGCGGATTAATACGAGAAGTCCGAATCCCTACTGCGCTAGCCGAACGATTGGAAGCGATGCGCCTCCCAGAACCTGTCGTCGTGCAAGACCGCGGAATCTACCGTGAAACCTGGTACGGAATCGGCGGTGGTAACGCGTGGTCAGCGTCAGTTACCAGAGTCTCTGAAAAACTTTTCGGTTGGTCTCATGGTGCTCACGGCCTTCGGCATACCTACGCTCAAGAACGAATGGACGAATTGCGCAAACAAGGACTTCATGAGCCGGTCGCAAAAGAAACTGTATCTCAAGAGGTCGGGCATTTTAGACCCGACATCACTGACACATATTTGAGGTGAGCATGTTCGGTTTCGGAAAATCCGCCAAACTTGATGAACGAGAACGACTTCTCCAAGAACGCGAACAAGCACTTAATGCACGAGAAAAAGCGCTTAATGTGCGCGAACGGGAATTCAATATAAGAGAGAAACGCCTCAAGGAGCGTGAAACCGCTGTATCTCAATGGGAGAGAGAAGCTGCCGAAAAACTCAAAAGAGCGCATTTGCGCAAAGAAGAAGCTCTCAAGACCGAACTTTCGGCGCAAGCTAAACTGAACCTTCTTGACGAGGCCAGCTTTCAACTGCGGCTCGATCGCGAGAATTTTCTGCTTTGGAAGCAAAAGGAGACGAACAATCTGCAGAAAAACGCGGAAGCCCAGATCCAAGAACAGAGGAAGAAAGGCTTTCAAGAGGGACTTTTTCGCGGTCGGCTAGAAGGCCTCACTAGCGGCAAAAAAGACTACCGCACTCTTGAGAGAGAGCGAGATGCTGCAACGAGGCGAGCGAGGAATGCTCGATTTGCAGCCATCCGGCGCAAGAAAAAAGAAGAAAATTGAAAAAATCAAGCAAGCCCCGGTAACGGGGCTTTTTTCATAGAAAGAAGCACAACATGTAACATGTAACGCGTTACGTGTTACTGCGCTCTGCTGCCGACACGTGAATTTCCGTTAACCGATTAATTGCCTCTTTGAAAGTACAGCCAGTTAAGTGCATCACCAAATCAATTGCTCCTTTCTTGCCCACCTGTTTCCTCGTATCAAACCAAAGCGAATCAGTGATAACAAGCTCATGCTGGAATCCGCTAGGTTCAGAAGCAATAACCCGGATCGTTTTCAAATTTCCTGTCGGATGAAAATCACGATCCTTCTTAACGTACAAATGCAAGCCCTCAAGCACCAACACTAATGGCATTGCTTTCAAGAACGCGATCTTTTCTCTTGAAATTTGAAATTTTTTCTTAGGCATAGCCAATCCTCCACTCTTCAAGATCAAGAGCAATTGACTTCCTCCCCGTCCTAAAGGGCGGGGATTCCTTGAACCACGCGGTCTCGTGGTTCAAGGGCGGTTCCCATTGATGGCATCGAGTCCTTAGGCCGAAAGCCTTGCTCCCCAACACTCACTACATGGGCGATGTGCTTTTTGTTGTGTGCACTCGGGCCTGTCCGGCCCTTCCTCAACACGTTCAGGGCGCCCACCACGTCGGCATTCGCTTTGAAGCCGCAACTTTCGTTGACGCACTTGAAAATCGCCTGCGTCGGGCGGTTGCGTTTGTCCCTGGTCTGACAGTGCGGGCAGGTGATGCTCGTCCCTCTCGGATCGACGGGAATCACCACACCACCCACTTTCAGAAGTTGCCATTCGATTGCTTGGCGAAGACTGTAGAACCCCGTGCGCAGGATGGCGCGGTTGAGCCCGCTTTTCTGCTTCACATTCTTGCCGGGGTTCTCAACGGTGCCCTTGACGGACGCCGTCATGTTCTTCACCTTCAGGTCCTCGACGTACACGCAGCCGTACTCCTGCGCGAGCGCATGCGCCGTCTTCCTGTTGAAATCCTGTCGAATGCAACGAATCTTTCGATATAGCTTTTGAAGCTTCTCCTTGAGCCGACGCCGCTTGCAACTCGGCTGCTTCTTGTCAAAAG
>OHCD01000655.1_pt1 | contig 17787 bp, 13 predicted proteins | sample 1577561 | NCBI WGS metagenome assembly OHCD01 (sample SAMEA3879510, study PRJEB24766) | human gut metagenome | biome: human-associated habitat; feature: feces | place: USA | collected 1985/1987 | reverse complement strand
GAGCAACTGACTCTTAATCAGTGGGCCCAGGGTTCGAGTCCCTGGAGGTGCACCACAAAAAGCGCTGGATGAATGATCCGGCGCTTTTCTTTTTGTATTTTGCAGCTGCCGTATAATTTAACCCTCTTTTGGTATTTCTATGAGCAGTTGTCCAACGAGTGTTGATAAACAACAAAAAAACAGTACAATAAAAGTAGGACTTGCCGGGCAGAAGGCCCGGTGCTGCATACAGATAGAAAGGGGAGGCAACTCCAATGAAGCAAAATGTATTGAACACAGACCTCACAGGCAAGGTAGCGGTGGTCACTGGTGCAGGCGGTGTGCTGTGCTCGGATATGGCAAAGGTGCTGGCGCGAGCCGGCGCTAAGGTGGCTTTGCTGAACCGCACCGTATCCAAAGCGCAGGTCTATGCCGACGAGATCGTTGCAGAGGGCGGAATTGCCCGGGCTTATCAGTGCAACGTGCTGGTGGAAAGCGACTGCAAGGTAACGGCACAGCAGGTGCTGGAGGATCTTGGCCCCTGTGATATCCTGGTAAACGGCGCAGGCGGCAACAGCGCCAAGGCCAATACGGATAAGGAGTTTTATGAGGCTGGGGATGTGGACAACTCCCTGCTGCAGACCTTCTTCACCATCTCGCCGGAGAATGTTTCCAGTGTGCTGGATCTGAACTTCCTGGGCACGCTGATCCCCACCCAGGTATTTGCACGGCAGATGCTGGGCCGCCCGGGCTGCAATATCATCAATCTGTCCAGCATGAACGCCTTTACCCCGCTGACCAAGATCCCGGCTTACTCCGGCGCAAAGGCGGCGGTATCCAACTTTACACAGTGGCTGGCGGTGCATTTCAGCAAGGAGGGCATCCGGGTCAACGCCATTGCCCCCGGCTTCTTTGCATCGGAGCAGAACGAGCGGCTGCTGTTCAATGAGGACGGCACCCCCACTGCCCGTGCACAGAAGATCCTGGCAGGCACCCCCGCAGGCCGTATGGGCCGTCCGGATGAGCTGGAGGGCGCGCTGCTGTTCCTGGTGAACAATGAGGCTGCTGGCTTCATCAATGGCATCGTCCTGCCGGTGGACGGCGGTTTCCAGGCATATTCCGGCGTATAAACTGAAGATAGAGCTGCAAAAAAAGCCGTTGGAGAAAAACTCCACGGCTTTTTGTGTTGTATACCATTTTTTGCACGGAATGCTATGGTGGAAGAGAGGTGAGCGTGCTATACTAATATTAAGAAATTTGGAAGGGCATGATTCCAATGCAGAGAACTGAAAATTAAAAATATATACCAGATATGCACCAGAAATTGATTGTAGAAAGGAAAAAAGAAATGAAAAAGCTTGACAGGCGAACTTTCATGTAAATTTTTGCACTGGCTGTTGGTATAGTTGCGAGCCCTTGCGGTTTAAAAACATTGGCTCTAAGTGGCTCTGATATTGATAACCTGCAGTTGGCTGATGGTGCGTATGCAGAACAACTGGCATTTGAAATTGCAAAAGAATTTGAAAACTCCCCAGAGGTTTTTCTTCAACAAATTTCCGGGTTGAGCAACCGTGATCTTAAATGGATTTCGAACTATTTGTTTCATGCATATTCCTACGGAGATATAAAAACTCTGCAAATGACCTTGCGTGAAATCGGTAAAAATGAAATAGATGAAAAAGCAAAAACCACATTAAATGATGTTTCTAGGTGGGTTTCTCAATATATAAGCGAGGAAAAAGAAAGCGGATATTTCCAATATAAAAACCCGACATATGAAACGCCGTCGAGGATTCCCCGATTAAGCACATGGAAGATAAATGTTGTGTTGCCTTCAAACAGAAACTATAAGGGCGTGCTCGATATTTATGCAGCCTCAGGGATGAGACTCTTGTCCTGTGAATGTTTGGGATTGGCAGAAAGTAACGGGCCAATGAATCAATATAAGGGTAATACACCAACAGGCATTTACGATGCAAAACTTGCAGGGCCGCATTCAAATACGTATTCGTACGGACCGTATAAATATGTGTCAACAACACCGCAAAGCGGAATTGCACATGATGCGGGACGTTCTGGAATATGGATTCATGGAGGAGATCCTGCTCCTGCATCTAGTGCAGGTCTGCCGAGATATCCATTGCGTCCTACATACGGCTGTGTCCGTGTTTCGAATAGTGATCAATCTGCAATCCAAAATGTTTTGGCAAGTCAAAGTCAGAAAAGCGGAGTGCTGGAAATCACAGAGAGAAACTGATTGGAGGGGCAAAAAGGGCGATGAAACAGCACAAAGGCGTTTTTCTGCTTGCCGCTGGGGCGGCAGTGGTTTTGGCGGTAATCCTGCTTTTTGGCCGGGCACGGCCCGCACAAGACCCGCCGCTGACGGCGGAGAGCTTTGCGCAGGAGACGGTCGGTCAGCTCCTGGAAGAGTTGAAACGCTCGGACGGGGCCTATACGGAGGACTGCTTTGCCGCTTTGGCCCAGCGCCTTTTAGAAAAACCGGAGGACACCCTGCGCCTGCTGCAAGAGGACCCGCAGATGCAGGAGGTGGAATTTGCCACCCTTGTGCTCGATGGCCTGGGCCGAGAGCTATACTACCGCCCCGAGGAGGAGGCAAAAGCCGCCCTGCGGGAGTATTTGCAGTCCCTGCCGCCGGAACAGCCTCTTGGGGAGTTGGGCGCTTTGCTCCTGACCCGCTGGGACGAGGAAGGGGCCGCCCCATAAAATAAAAGAAAACAAAAGAAAAAAGCCGTTGGAGAAAAACTCCGCGGCTTTTTTGTGTTGTATACCATTTTTTGCACGGAATGCTATGGAAAAAAGGCCCTCTTTCGTGCTACAATGAAAACAACTTACAATTTACAATGGCAGACCGCATCCACGGCTCGTGCGGAGGGGCGGCAGCTGCAAACGATGGGATCACAGGAGGTTTTTGAGGATGAAACAGCTTTGGAACAAACTTGCGGCGGTTTTGGTTTGCTGTGTTCTGCTGGCGGCTGTGCCGCTGGCCGTGTGCTGTGCGGCGGACGACACCTCCGCCCCAAGCAGCAGCTCTGCGCCCAGCTCCTCCTCTCAGCCGGAGCCGGATCAGCCCATGCCGGCGGACGAGGGAACGCCGGGACGGGGCGAGTGCGGTTGATACGGAAACTCCATGCCCAAATATTCCTTTGCTTCCTTGCACACCAGCTGGATGCAGGTGCGGTCGCCCAGGGCACGGTAGAGATAGTAGGCTTGCAGATAGTGGTCGGCGCTCTTTTCATCCTGCCCGCAGAAGTGATAGCACTCGGCCATCAGGGCCAGAAAATCGGGCAGAAATTGATAGTGTGAATACTGGACACAGGCGGCGCGCCCCTTTTCTGCGATCAGGATGCTCTGCTGGTATTGCTGGGTGATGTTCAGCTCCCGGGCGTAGTTGCACAGGATCATATGCAGCTGGCCGTTTTTCAGGATGACCTCCGGGTAGTGCCGCTGGATATACTCGATGAGCTGGCAGTAGATGGACAGCGCCTGCGGGTGCTGTTCCAGGTCAGAGTAGCACAGGGCGATCTGGTTCAGCAGTTTTACCTCCTCAAAGGTGTACAAAAACTGCCCGATCTGGTCCAGCGCAAAGCCGGGGTTGGTCAGGCGCATCGCCTGATGCAAAAGGGCAAGCTCCTCCTGCGGGGTGCCCCCTTTCAGGCGGGATAAAAGAGCCTGGGAGCGCAGGGTGAACTGCTGGGTGAGCAGGTCGTCCGGCTCGGTCAGCGCCCGGAGCTTTTGCAGGGCTGCGGCACATTTATCCAGTTTTTCTGCAATGTTATAGCCCATGATCTCCTTTTTCAGCGCTTCGATCTCCAGTTCGTTTTTGCTGAGGAAGGCGTAGTAGTTTTCTTCCGGCAGACCCAGCCGCTGGAGCAGGGCGCTGATGACCGTTTTGCGGGGAGTGACACGGCCGTTTTCAATGCGGGAGAGGGTGGCGCAGTCGCAGATGCCACGGCAGACGGCCTCCTGGGTCAGCCCCATGGCCTTGCGGCGCTTTTGGATGTACTCCCCAATAAAAACCATGTTCATAAAAAGATCACCCTCCTTGGCTTCCTCTCGGATGTTGGCTCGATTTTAACATAAATCCGGGGAGATGCAAGAGGAGAAAGAATATTTTTGGAAAGGATGTGAGATCAATGCAGAAAGGGTGTTGACGTTTATCCGGTTTATAAGATCCTGGAAGAGGATATTTGCGATAGCTGCGGCTATACCGAGATCGCAAGTGTAAATTATGAGTATGGCACGCCGACTTGCCATGGGTATTATAAAGAGTTTTGAGCCGCTTCATACCCGGCAAAATGAGTTGTTGGTAACACTTTCCAAAGCATAAAGCCTTGCATGTTTCGTACTGGCGCTGGGCTGGGGGAGGATCCTTCCCCGGGTCCAGCGATCAAAATTGATAACAACCGCCATTATATCGCAGGAGGTGCATTGTATGGACAAGGAGCTGTTTTCCCTGGCGGCGCAGGGGCTGCGGCGCAGCAAGGGCAAGGCCCTGCGGGTCTTGGCGGTGCTGGCTTTGAGCTTTGGGTTTGCGCTGGCTTCCCTGTCCTTGAGCGCCAGCATCCAGGCCACCAACCAGGAGTTTGCCAAAAACATCTATGGAGAATGGTATCTGGGCGTTTTGGCGGGGCAAGAGCGGGACGGAGCCTGGCTGTCCCGGCAGCGCTGGCTGATCCAGCTGGGCACGGCCCGGCCCTGGGGCCAGGTGGATACCCCCACCGGTCCGGCGGCGCTGGGCACGTTGGACGAAGGGATGTGCCGGGTGGGCCGCCTGCGCCTGTCGGCTGGGCGGTGGCCCCAGGCCGAGGGAGAACTGGCGGCGGAAGCGGCGGTGCTGGCCCAGCTGGGCCTGGCCGACCCCCAGCCAGGCCAGCAGCTGACCCTGCCCGTCCGGCTGGAGACCGAGTCCGGGCCGGTGACGCTGTACCGCACCTATACCCTCTGCGGGGTGATCCAGCCCTATACCGACCGCTGGGTCTTGACCAAGAACGCCACCGGCCAGCCCACCGGCCAGCTGCTGGTCAGCCTGGCGGTGGCCGATCCGGAGGCCCGGTCCCTGCAAAGAGAAGCCGGGGCCGCAGAGCCGGTGTGTCAGTATTTTATGACCGTGCACCCGGGCGGGCGGGACCAGGCTGTGAGCCAGCTGAATGAATATCTGGGCTTGGAAAAAGCCCCCAGCGTCAACCACCAAGCCTATACGGCCAGCACCCCCCCGTCCGACCCGGGTTTGGCGGGGATCATGGGTCTTACCGCCCTGGCGGCGGTGCTCTGCATCCAGGTGATGCAGCTGCCGGAACAGGTGCGGCGCTTTGCCACCCTGCGCAGCCTGGGCATGACCTGGGGCCAGGGGGCAGCCCTGAGCCTGTGGGAGGCGCTGCTGCTGGCAGTGCCCGCCGTGGTGCTGGGCCTGCCCCTGGCCGGGGCGGTGGTCTGGATTGCTTTGCGGGCCGTGGTCTTTGCCGGGCCAATGCCGTTTACCGTGGTGCTGCCTGGGCGGTCCATGCTGGCGGCGGCCCTGCTGTGGCTGGGCCTGTACGCAGCGGCTCGGCTGTCGGTGGTGTGGGCGGCCTGGCGGACCCCGCTGGTGGGGCAGTTCCAGCTCCCGTCGGCGGCCCGCCGCAGGCTGTGCTGGGCCAGGCAGGGGCTGATCGCCTGCCTGCTGCTGGGGTTTGGGGTCACGGTGATCCACACCGAGATGCAGGCCGTGCCCCACTGGGAACGGCGGGAGGCGGTGCGCCAGCAGCCCCATTACGATCTTAGCGCCCAGGAGGGCCTGCTGACCGACAGCCAGCTGGCCCAGCTGCGGCAGCTGCCCGGTATGCTGGAGAGCCTGCCGGTGTCCCGCTCCTATGTGGGGTTGGAATACCCCGGCCTGGCCGAGCACCGGGCACGGCTGGTGGTGCTGGAAAACGCCGCCCCCTGGGCCGATGTGCTGGACTTTGGGCCGGATGCCGCTGCGTTTGACGCAGGGCAGCAGGTGCTGCTCTGCTTCCCCACCCGGCAGGTGCCGGATCAGATGCTCAGTGCATACCATACCCCGGAGATCCTCCTGGCCCCAGGGGAGGATATCTCCAACCGGGATTACCCCCTGCCGGACGCAGAGGTGCAGCTGCACTTTTACAGCGGGCAGGGCGAGGCGCTGGCCTGCCGCGCTGCAAGCGTGCGGGTGTGCCGCCTGGGGCCAGAGGCCAGCCAGAGCCGGGGCCTGTTTCTGCTGGACCCCTATACCGTGGTGTGCAGCCGGGCCTTTGTGGAGCGGATGCTGGCCAACCTGCCCGCCGGGACCCGCTGGGGCGAAGCGTATTTCCCGCTGCCCCAGGAGGAAAGGGGCCTTGGAACGTATGTGGCCGGACAGGAGCTGGGCTGGCAGCGGGTGCTGCTGCGGGCCGAGCCGAACGTCGTCGGGGTGGACGCAGTGCTGCAGCGCTTTTGCAGCCAGCAGGAGCTGCGGTTGCTGAGCATGCGCCAGAATCTTTTGGCGGAGGAACAGCTCCAGACCCAGCTGCTGGCTCAAGGGTATATCCTGGGGGCCTGCGGCGGGGCGATGCTGCTTTTGCTGCTGACGGCGGCGCTGTCGGTGGAGGCACAGGCCCGGCGGCCCAGTTGGGCGCTGCTGCGGGTGCTGGGGATGTCGGCGGCGCAGCAGCGAATCCGCCTGGCCGGCACGGCCCTGGCCCGCTGCGCTGTGGCGCTGGCGGGCGGCTGGCTGCTGGAATTTGGGGGCGGCGTGACCGCCCTGATCCTGGAGCGGGCCGCAGGCCATCCGGAGGCCTATGAGGGCTACTGGATCAGCCTGCCCACGGCGGCCCGGATCCTGCTGCGGAACTGGGCGGGCTTTGGCAGCCTGGGCCAGCGGGCGGCGGTGCTGTCCCTGCTGTGCGTGGTCCTGCCGGGGCTGGCCTGCTGGGCGGCGCAGGCTGCCCTGCGAAAATCTGAAAAAACCTAACCCCCTTTTGCAAAATGCCAGCGGCATTTTGCGGCCAAAAAGCTTTTTTCCCGCTTTTTCTCGAAAAAGCGGGAAAAACTCCCCGTCTTTACTTCTAAAGGAGGTGCATTGTATGGACAAGGAGCTGTTTTCCCTGGCGGTGCAGGGGGTGCGGCGCAAGCGGCGTTCCAGCGGGCTGGTCGTGCTGGTGCTGCTGGTGAGCTTCGGCTTTGCGCTGATGTCCCTGTCTGTTTTAGGCAGCATCCAGGCCACCAACGCCAGCTACCGCCAGAACCTGTACGGCAGCTGGTACTATGCGCTGCCCAACGGCCAGCCCCAGGACGCAGAGTTCTTGTCCCGCTGGGCCGGAGCCAAACGCTGGGGCCAGATGCAGTGCTATGGCACCACCCGAGGCGGCGTGAGCGTTGGCACGATAGACGAGGGGCTGCGGGAGCTGGGCAGGCTGGAGCTGGTGTCCGGCGCATGGCCGTCCGCTCTGCGGGAGGTGGCCATCGAGGAGGACGTTCTGGCCGAGATGGGGCTGGAAGCCGTCCCCGGTCAAAAAATCGACCTGGATATCGTCATCCGCTGCGGGGGCGAGACCCTGGTCATCCAGCGCAGCTATACCCTCACCGGCGTGATCCGTCCCTTTACGGATCGCTGGATGTGGAGTGAAAACGCCGTCTGGCCCCTGGTGGGGGCGGTGGTGACCCCGGAGGAAGCCCAGGTGGTGCAGGAGAAAATGGCCGGCCACGCCCAGTCCCGCGGCTTGGTGGTGGACCCGCCGGGCTTCTCCTACTTCATCCAGCCCCGGCATGACCCGGAGACCGAGCCTGGGCCGCTGAAAAACGACTGCAACGCCCTGCGGGAATACCTGATGGAGGCACGCAGCGGTGTGGATACCGTGCCTATGGAAAACAAGGCTATCCTTGCTCCGGAAGGGGGAAATATATCCCCCCGGCTGTACCTGACTATGATCCTGGCGGTGGCGGGGGTGTCGGTGCTGTGCGTGTATCTGATGCAGCTGCCGGGGGATGTACACAGCTTTGTGACCCTGCGCAGCCTGGGCATGACCCGGGGCCAGCTGTGGCAGCTCTGCCTTACCGAGACCGGCCTGCTGCTGCTGCCTGCCTTGGTGCTGGGCGTGCCGCTGGGCGCAGGGCTGACCTGGGTGGGGCTGCGGCTTCTGGCCTACACCGACAGCGTGCCGGTGAAGGTGGCGCTGCCCTGGGGCCAGCTGGGCCTGCTGGTGGTTTTGTGGCTGGCGGTCACCGCTCTGGCCCGCACCCTGTTGTTCTGGGTGGCAGTGCGCACCCCGCTGACCGGCGGATTTCAGCTGCGGCAAGGGGCAGCCCGACGGGTGCGCTGGCTGCGCAATGGGCTGATCGGGGTGCTGCTGTGCGTGTTTGGCATGGTGACGGTGATGCCCCTGCTGGAGTCCCAGACGCCGCTGCTGGTGCGGGAGAACCTTACCAACCAGTCCCACTACCAGGCGTTAAAGCAGTCCGATATGGACCCGAAGACCCGCATTGGCTCCGGCGTGCTGATCACGCCCCAGCAGTTAGAGGAGCTGTCCCGCATCCCGGGCATTGCTTCCGTCCGTGCCCGCCTGCAAAAGGACGTGGGCCTCTCCTTTGCGGGGATGCCCCGGCGCACTGCCAGCCTGCTGGTGGTGGGCGGCCAGTGGGATTTTTTGCAGCTGGGGGAGGATGCCGCCGCCTTTGAAGCGGGGGACCTGGCCCTGCTGTGCTTCCCGGATGAAAGCGTGAATGACGGACGGCTGACCGATGACTGGGCACAGTATAAGGGATACGGCTCGGTCTACCTCCAGCCGGGAGAGGATATCTCCAGCCGAGATTACACTCTGCCCCAGGGACCCATCACGGTGCATTTTTATAATAAGGAAAAAACCGACTTGGCATCGCTGGAGCTGCCCGCAGCGGTGCGGCGCATCCCCCAGGAGGCCAACGGAAATGGCGGCCATATCCACGACCCCTATACCGTGGTGCTGTCCCCGGCGGGACTGCAAAAGGCCCTGGACGCTATGCCCGCCGATGCGGTGTGGGATGCGCCGGACGGGGGCGGCGTGGGCAATGCCTTCTATTTTGGTTACCGAGCCGACGCCCCTGCCGGATTTGAAGTGATCAACCTCTGGGCAGATATGCGCGGCAATCTGCAGCTGACCGACCGGATGGTATCGGATGTGAGCAAAGAGCATAAACTGGGATTTCTGAATAACCGGGCACGGATCAGCGTAGAGGATCAGGAGCAGGTGCAGGTCATCGTGCTGCTGTATGCGGTGAGCGGCTGTGTGGCCGTGACGGCTCTGCTGATCCTGGCGGGCGCTATGAGCCTGGAGACCGTGGAGGAACAAAAAAAGTTTGCCCTGCTGCGGGCCATTGGGATGTCCCGGCTGCAGATGACCGGCCGGGTGCTGGGCAAGGCCGCTGCCCGGGCCTTTACCGCCCTGGCAGGCGGGGGCGTGCTGTACCTTTTGTACGCTGGTCAAAAACGGGTCCATGCCTGCGCAAACCCCACCCTGCCCACGGAGCTGCCGCAGCAGATCAGCCTTGTGGAGGCCATCCAGGGCCTGGTGGGATATTGGGAGAGCCGCGGCATTGGGCTGAATGACATGGTCGGGCCTATGCTGCTGGCCTTTGGCGGCGCAGCCCTGGTGGCCCTGGCCGCAAAGGCAAAGCTCTGGAAAGGAAAGGAGACGTTATGAGCATCCTGCTTTCAGCAAAAGATGTGACCAAGACCTATAAGACCGCTTCCGGCGAGGTCCACGCCCTGAACGGGGTCAGCTATGACTTTGAGCAGGGGGTGTTTTACGCCATCATCGGGCGCAGCGGGTCGGGCAAATCCACCTTTTTGCACATCCTGGGCGGGCTGGACCAGCCCAGCAGCGGCCAGGTGCTGCTGCAGGGCCAGGATGTGGGCGCCATGCCGGACGCAGAGCGGGCGGTGTTCCGCCGCCGCCACATGGGCTTTGTGTTCCAGCGCTTCAACCTGCTGGAGGAATACAGCGTGCAGAACAACATCCTGATGCCCCTGAAGCTGGACCACCGCAGGCCGGACCCCGCCTTTTTTGAGGAGGTGGTGGGCACGCTGGGCCTGTCCGATAAGCTGAAAAAGTTCCCCTCGGAGCTGTCCGGCGGCCAGCAGCAGCGGGCTGCCATTGCCCGGTCGGTGTTGGCAAAGCCGGAGCTGATCATTGCGGACGAGCCCACCGGCAACCTGGACAAAAAGACCGGGGAGGAGACCATGGAGCTGCTCACCAGCTGCGCTGCCCGCTTTGGCCAGACCCTGATCCTTGTGACCCATAACCCGGAGATCGCCGCTATGGCCCAGCAGGTGCTGCATATCGAGGATGGACGTCTGGTCTGAGCCTTGCACCTTGGCTCTGCCGGGGCTTGCCTGTCCCCGGCAAAGCTGCCCGGGCTGCGGCGGGCATCACCACGGCGGCAGATGCTGAGATAATGCCCTGAAAAAACAAAAACCAAGGCCCCTGCCGGTATCGGCAGGGGCCTTGGACTGCTTATGGGGTCTTATGCGGGGGTTTTCAGCTTACAGCTGGGGGCCGGCAGCCACCAGGGCCTTGCCGTGCTCGTTGCCCTCGTACTTAGCAAAGTTCTTGATGAAGCGCTGAGCCAGATCCTTTGCCTTCTCCTCCCACTGAGCGGCATCTGCATAGGTGTCGCGGGGGTCCAGGATGGCGGGATCAACGCCGGGCAGTGCGGTGGGCACCTCGAAGCCGAAGTGGGGGATCGTCTTGGTGGGTGCCTCGTTGATAGCGCCGCTCAGGATAGCGTCGATGATGCCGCGGGTATCCTTGATGGAGATGCGCTTGCCGGTGCCGTTCCAGCCGGTGTTGACCAGGTAAGCCTTGGCGCCGCTCATCTGCATGCGCTTGACCAGCTCCTCAGCATACTTGGTGGGGTGCAGCTCCAGGAAAGCCTGGCCGAAGCAAGCGGAGAAGGTGGGGGTGGGCTCGGTGATGCCGCGCTCGGTGCCAGCCAGCTTTGCGGTAAAGCCGGACAGGAAGTAGTACTGGGTCTGCTCCGGGGTCAGGATGGAGACCGGGGGCAGAACGCCGAATGCGTCAGCAGACAGGAAGATCACGTCCTTGGCAGCCGGAGCGGAGGACACCGGGCGGACGATGTTCTGGATGTGGGTGATGGGGTAGGACACACGGGTGTTCTCGGTGACGCTTTTGTCGTTAAAGTCGATCTTGCCGTTCTCGTCCAGGGTCACGTTCTCCAGCAGAGCGTTGCGCTTGATGGCGTTGTAGATATCCGGCTCAGAGTCCTTGTCCAGGTTGATGACCTTAGCGTAGCAGCCGCCCTCGAAGTTGAACACGCCATTGTCGTCCCAGCCGTGCTCGTCATCGCCGATCAGCAGACGCTTGGGATCGGTGGACAGGGTGGTCTTGCCGGTGCCGGACAGACCGAAGAAGATGGCAGTGTTCTTGCCCTCCAGGTCGGTGTTGGCGGAGCAGTGCATGGAAGCAATGCCCTTCAGCGGCAGGAAGTAGTTCATCATGGAGAACATACCCTTCTTCATCTCGCCGCCGTACCAGGTGTTAGCAATGACCTGCTCGTGGCTGGTCAGGTTGAAGATAACTGCAGTCTCAGAGTTCAGGCCCAGCTCCTTGTAGTTCTCGACCTTTGCCTTGGAAGCATTGTAAACAACGAAATCCGGCTCAAAGTTGGCCAGCTCTTCCTCGGTGGGCTGAATGAACATGTTCTTGACGAAGTGTGCCTGCCAGGCCACTTCCATAATGAAGCGGATGGCCATGCGGGTGTCGTGGTTGGCGCCGCAGAATGCGTCCACAACGAACAGGCGCTTGTTGGACAGCTCGTCCAGAGCGATCTTCTTCACTGCGTCCCAGGTCTCGGGAGAAGCAGGGTGGTTGTCGTTCTTGTACTCAGGGCTGGTCCACCACACGGTGTCCTTGGAGGTCTCGTCCATGACGATGAACTTATCCTTGGGGGAGCGGCCGGTGTAGATGCCAGTCATGACGTTGACTGCGCCCAGCTCGCTGACCTGGCCCTTTTCGTAGCCTTCCAGGCTGGGCTCGGTCTCCTCAGCAAACAGCTGCTCGTAGGTGGGGTTGTAAACGATGTCGGTGGTGCCGGTAATGCCGTACTTCTGAAGATCCAACGTTGCCATATTGAAGATACCTCATCTTTCCTAGCTTTACAATGGGTTAGTCGTACCTCGTTCTCTGAAAAAACAGCACATCGCTGTAAGGGGAGTGCCATAGTCCCCTGCATACCATTATACATAAATGTGGACTAAAATCAACAAACAGAGCACGAAATTCGCATAAAAGCAACAAAAATCTAAAAGAAATTTCACCAGGAACGAAAACTTGTTTCTTTTTGAGCGGGCGGTGCTTGCCGGGCTGCAGGGCCTGGCCGAGGGGGCAGACGCCCTGCGCACAAAAAAATAAAAAAAGTTGAAATTTGATGTTGACAAAGTGCCGCTCCCGTGGTAAACTAGTCAAGTCGGGAGCGGCAAGCCACTTCCAACCAAGCAAATATGGCCCGTTGGTCAAGCGGTTAAGACAGAGGCCTCTCACGCCTTTAACATCGGTTCGATTCCGGTACGGGTCACCATATGCACCTCTAGCTCAGTTGGTAGAGCAACTGACTCTTAATCAGTGGGCCCAGGGTTCGAGTCCCTGGAGGTGCACCAGATATTGAACGTCAAATCGTAAGATTTGACGTTCTTTTTTTATGTAGGAAAGCGGCTGCACACTTTCTGCACACCGTTTGCACATTTGCCCGAATCAGGGGCTTTTCTGCGCAAGGTTTGCACAGCCTGCTTTCCTTTGCATAAAAAGAAGAAATTTTAGGCGAACAAGGCTCTCGTCAATTCTCTGCGTTCGTCTGCGTCCATCAGCCGGATGGCTTCAAGGATCTCCTTACCGGAGATTTTTGTTGCCGCCGGCTTTTCGTTTTGCCGGGGCTGAGGTGCTGCTGGGGTCAGGTCTTGGGAGTAGAAGTTTGCCTCGATCTTCTCGGTCAGCTCCAGCCGGGGCTTGTCCTGCGTGTGGGCGTAGGTGTCCATCAGGACGGCAGCAGTTGCATGACCGGTGTTGCCCTGCACCGACTTGAAGTCACCGTCCGACTGCAAGAGCTGGTAGGTGGCACTGGAGTGCCGCAGACCGTGGAACACGATCTGCTCAAACTCCGGGTGCTCGGCTCTCCACAGACGGTACCATTTCGTCAGCAGCTCCGGTGCAATGGGCAAGCCGTCCGGGAGCCGGAACAGCTGCCCGCAGTTGCTGTACTTCTCTGGGGCGTTCTGCTCGTCCTGTTTGAGCTTTTCCAGCCATGCCAGCAGTTCTTCCTTTAAGGGCTTTGTCATATACAGGACACGGTTGGACTTCTTGGTCTTGGGCTTTTTCAAGATGAGAGAGGATTTGCTGCCCTCACGCCTGTCCGGGAAGGTGTGGTAGACCTGATTGGGGTCGAGCTTTTCCAGAGCGTCCTTGTTGGCTCGCTGCATGGTTTTGCTGACCGAGATGGTACCACGACCATCGGCGGCATCAAAATCCAAATCACTCGACTGTAAGCCGAGAATTTCGCCCTCACGGAGCGAAAGGATCATGCTCATGTGCACCGCCAGATGCAGGGCAGGGTTCTCGATGGTCTGCAAGGCTGCCAGCATGGTTTTCTCGTCCCAGATGGTGCGTTCCTCGATGTTGACCTTGGGGGCATCACGGGGCAGGGGAATCTTGTGGATCAAGTCCCATTCCACCGCATAGGAAAATGCGGTCTTGAGCAGCGTGTGGACTTCGTGGATTGAGGTGCTGGACAGCAGCCGCTTCTTTTGCTTGTCGGTCAGGGTCTGCTTTACGCCGTGGACGTACTGCCCGCAGGGGGTCTTGGCAAGGGTGGCATAGAACTTCTCAATGTCATAGGTGCGCAACTCCTGCACCTTCCGCTTCCCGATATAGGGAACAATGAGGTTCTGCACCATCGCCACGGACTGCGTGTAGGTCTTGGGGGACCATTTGTGTTTGGTGGACTGGATCGGGATCCACTTGTACAGCATTTCCTCTACCGTCATGGTATCGGGGACGAGGAATGTGCCGTCCAGCAGTTCTTTTTCGACCGTGATCTTTCGCTCCTGCGCCTCCTTCTTGGTCTTGAAACTTTCCCATCCCTCGCAGGGCTTGCCGGAATGGTCTTTGTACTTGTAACGGACGGAGTAGGAATCTCCGCGCTTCAGAATAGATGCCATAGATTACCTCCCTCAGACCGCCGCAAACCAGTTGTCGAAACTCTGCTTGTTCACCCGGATGCTGGTGCCAATGCGCAGCACCCGAAAATCCTTCGTGGTGTTGCACAGGTTGTACGCCGCACGGGGAGAGATCGCCAAAAGCTGGGCGATTTCCTCCACCCGGTAAACAAGAGGTTCGTGCTTGGCTGCTTTGGTCTGGTCAGAAGATTCAATGGCAGGGGTTTTGGACGCTTTCATTGTAACCGGGTTCGAGTCCATTTGCAAGGACTCATTCGTATAATCTTTATATTTCACACCTTCGGTCATGTCAGGCCGATTCATATTCATAGGCAGACCTCCAATTCATTGTAACCGGGTGCCGGGGCAGAAAGTGCCAGCTTTCTGCCCCAAACGCTCCCGATGAGGTTCAGATTTCCGAGTGCCCCTCCTGTGTGCGGGGTTGTGTCGTTGGTTTGTTTTGTGCCTGTTCTGCCTGCAAGCGGCTCAGCAGTTGCAGAACGGAATCTCGTGCTTTCTCCTTGACCTGCTCCTTGCCTTTCTGCCGGACTTCCGGCTTCAGTAGCTTTTCCTGCAGACGTGCAGCGGTGGTCTGCATGGTCTTGAGAAACTTGTCCAACACGGTATCCAACCGATGGGCAGCGTATTCTCTCGTGGCCTGCGGAGCCTTTCTCTCCGGGGACAGCACCCACTTCTTCGTGTCCTCGATCATCCGCATATCTTCTTTGCGGGTCTCGGTGCGTACCACGTCGGTCACGATCTCCACCGCCTTGTCGTAGGCTGCTGCTGAAACATCTTCTAGCAGGGTCTCCATGTCTGAAACTTTCAGGGTCAGTTCGTCCAGCTTGTTCTGCTGGGCGGCAAGCTGCTCCTTTTGCTTGGCAAGGATAAAGTCCTGCTTCTCCAGATATTTGCGGTTGCCGTATTCTGCTTCTTCCTCCAATTCCAGACCGTGCCGCTTGGCGATTTCAAATAGCATCTTCCGGCAGGCGGCATCAAAGGTGATCTTGCGGTTGTTCCGGCGGCTGAGGGGCTTGTCCGGGTCGGGCAGTTCAAATCCCAACGCTTCCAGTGCCTTTTCCTGCTGGGGTGCTACTTCTCCGTACTTGTTCTCGCAGTCGAATACATGACGCTCGTGGATGTGGGGCGTGCTTTCATCCAGATGCAGTGCCCAATCCAAAACGTGAACGTGTTCGCCAAACTTGGCCTTGAACTCCTCAATGAACTCGGTGACGATGTTCAGCAAGTCCTCTGCGGAGGCGTGTTCATCCAGCGTTCCCAGCTGATAGATGGTCTCTTCCGGGCAAGTCTTGCGGCTGGACAGCAGGTCGGGAATGGAGCGGTTGCGCTCCGTGTGTCGGATCTTGGCGTTGCGCTCGTTCTGGTTTTCCACAAAAGCCGTGTAGTGGGTTTCGTAGAACTGCCGTTCTACGTCCGAGAAGGTTGCCGCCAGATCGTCCGGGTCTTGTGGGTCAAGAGCCGAACGGAAACCGTGAAAGCAGTCCCAGTAGATGTTGCCCTTGGCTCGTTCCGGGTCGATATGCTCACTGTTGGCAAGGTTGAAACTGCGGTCGTTGTGCTTGGGGTTGTAGGTGCCGTGGGTTCCGGCTCGTCCGTTGTGTCGAGTTAATTTCAGATAGACATTCCTCCGTTTCAACAGCTTGGCGTGGAAAAACGCAGCAACGAAGCTGCTGGATCTGCCGCCGTTTTGCGCCAGATAATACCCAGTAGGATATGACGCACAGCATCATATCACTGGGGCAAAGTGCTGCACCCTCTGCACTCCTGCACCGGGCAAGCTGACAGGCAACGATTTGCGAATCCCTGCCCGCAGCTCGTCCGGCTTTTTCAGTGGGTCATTTTGACCCACTGATTTTGCCTGTTACCAAAATGGTAACAGGCAGATAGACGGTCTGATAACGGCCATCTCACCCTGATTCCCATTTTGGGGATTTGGGTGGATGCTGGCAAGTGCCGCTTTCCGGCACTTAACGCTATGGGGTTGGTTGGTGGTCGTTTTGACCACCAACCAAAGCCCCTTATATGGCGCGTTTTCGGTCAATCGCTGCGTACGTGCGTACAGAGAAAGCCGACTGCTGCGTACGCACGTACGCAGCAAAACACCCAAATTCGCCTTTATAGGGGGTCATACTCGCCAACTGTTGGGAGTAAGGTCGGGCTGCACAAGGGCTTCAATGCCGACAAAGCCCCGGACACGCCGCCCGGACGAGTTGACGATGTTGTTGGTGGATTCCAGATTGTACCTGCGCTGGTTGGCAATCAGCGCATCGCTAAATCCTCTGGCCTTGATCGCATTCAGGCTGTTCTCCTCGCACCACATCCGGTAGACCTCATACAGCTCTTTCGAGCTGGTGCAGGCATCCTCCTTCAGGCGGATGTAGCCCTCGGATTCGAGGAAATCGAACACATTGTTGTTGTCCCGCTTCACCAGCTCCCGGTTGCGCTTGGCACGGTCACTCTCGGTGAACTGGAAGCCATTCTTCACCAGCCGCTGCAAGCCCTCAAATGCCCACAGCAGGATGCCCTTGACCTCTGCCGCCATCTTCTCGGCAATGTCCGGGTCATCTACACGGGACTGGGGCTTGTCCTTGGTGGTCAGAATGAGCTGACGGCGGTAGAAACCATCCGAGCGGTCATACAATGCTTGCAGGTCGCCATTGCTGAACGCCAGCAGGCGGGCATACATCCAGCCCTGATAGCTCTGCTTGCCCTTGCGCTCCAAGTCCATCTGCCCCTGTGCGGTCACGATGGACTTGACATAGTTGGTCTGACGCAGGGCTTCCATCCGCATATCATCGTCCACGCAGAGCAGGGTGTGCTCCAAATCGGCACGGGCAAAGCGGTTCTCCGAGATCTTGCCGATGCTGCCATCCTTCATGTTGCAGCCGAACAGCCGGGACAGCACAACGCCGATCTGCGATTTGCCCTCGCCGCCGCTGCCCTTGATGACCATCATGCGCTGCCCCTTGTTGCTGGGGATCAGGCAGTACCCGATGAACTCCTGCACTGTGGGGATGTCCTCCGGGTAGAGCAGGTCGGACAGAAACTGCAGCCAGTGGACGGGCTGGACGGCTTTCGGGTCATACTTGACAGGCAGGCGGTTGCGCACGATCTCCGGCTTGCCCTCCTGAAAGGTACCGTCCAGATACAGGGTGCCGTTTGCCAGTGCGATGCGGTCGGTGACAGGCGGAAAGTCCTCCACCTGTGCCGCCAGCTTCAGCACGTCCACCACATTGGTGACCTTCTTAGCAAGGTTCGCCCCAACGTATTCACGCATCATCTCAAAGATCTCGCAGCGCAGGGGCATGGGGTCCACCATTCTGCCATCCGGGGTGAAAAATGCACCATTCGAGTAAAGCAGTTGGTGGGTGCTCAGAAAATCGTCACAGAACAGGGATTCGTTGAAAAAGCCCTTCTTGAACCATGCGGGGGTAAAATTACTCATAGGCATTCCATCCTTTCGTTGACGCTACGGAAAACGATGTGGTCAATTTGACCACATCGTTTTTTTCCGCAACTGGGAAATCAACGTCCTGCCGTTCTCCCTGCATGGCTTTCCTGCCCCCTTCCGGCGGCGTTTTCCGGCTCTC
>OHCD01000543.1_pt1 | contig 20602 bp, 19 predicted proteins | sample 1577561 | NCBI WGS metagenome assembly OHCD01 (sample SAMEA3879510, study PRJEB24766) | human gut metagenome | biome: human-associated habitat; feature: feces | place: USA | collected 1985/1987 | reverse complement strand
GCACAGTTTGATAAGGAAATGCAGAGCAGCGGTATTGCCAAAACTGTGGCAGAACGCAATCTGCCACTGCGTGATGTAGTAAATATGGCTTCGATGGTGGAGCTGGAGGCAGTATTTGCCGAAGAACAGCCGAAAATCGCCGGCGTTTTCCTAAAGCGTGTGGCAATCGGCATGCCTATTCAGTCGGATACGACCATCCAGTATCTTTTGGGAACGCAGAAGGAAGTAGTTACCTTTGCGGATACCAAGATACAGAGTCCGTATAATACCTACCAAAATCCCGGTTTGCCTCCGGGACCGATTGGCAGTCCGGGACTGACCGCAATTAAGGCGGTGCTGCAGCCGGAGCAGACAGATTATCTGTATTTTGTTGCGGAAAAGGACGGACACCATCGTTTTACCAAAACCTACGCCGAGCATCTGAAGGCGATTGAGGAAATAGGTTAACAACAGTTTATTACATATTTCTGCGCTGTCAGTGTGGCGGAGCAGAGAAGTGTTTTAAGGAGAATTAATGAGCAGAAACTTAGTTAAACCCGAATTACTGGCTCCTGCCGGTAATATGGAAAAAGGAAAAATGGCCCTGCTGTATGGTGCTGATGCTATTTATCTGGGCGGCAAGCTGTTCGGTCTGCGTGCCTTTGCCAACAATTTCTCTTTAGAGGAAATTGCGGAGATGGCAGAGTATGCACACAGTTTCGGCAAAAAGGTTTATGTAACGGTAAATATTTTTGCGCATAACGAGGATATCGACAGACTGCCGGATTATCTGCGCGGACTGCAGCAGGCTAAGGTTGACGCACTGCTGATCAGCGATTTGGGCGTATGGAGCACTACCCGCCGGGTTGTGCCTGATATGCCGCTGCACGTGAGCACGCAGGCTAATACCACCAACTATGCCACGGTGCAGGCGTGGGAGCAGCTGGGCGCTGAACGCGTGGTGCTGGCACGCGAGCTGTCCTTGGCAGAAATCAGCGAAATCAGTGAAAAAACCTCGGTAGAGCTGGAAACCTTCGTGCATGGCGCGATGTGCATTTCCTACAGCGGACGCTGCCTTTTGAGCGCCTATCTGACTGGGCGCGACGGCAACCGCGGTGCCTGCACTCAGGCCTGCCGTTGGGAATATAATATGTATAAGCTGGGTGAGCAAAAGCGCCCGGGCGAATACTTTGACCTCGAAGAGGACGAGCGCGGTACTTATGTGATGAACTCCAAGGACCTGTGCCTGATTGAATATCTGCCAGAGCTGATGCGTGCCGGTGTGTGCAGCCTGAAGATTGAAGGCCGCATGAAGAGTGTGCATTATGTGGCAACGGTAGTCAGCGTTTACCGCAAGGCTATCGACCAATGCTGGGCAGACATGGAGCATTACAGCGTGCCGGAGGCGTGGATTACCGAGCTGAACAAGGTTTCCCACCGCCAGTATACCACAGGCTTTGCTGTGGCTAAGCCTGATAGAAATGCGCAGGTTTACACCAGCTCGAAGTATGAGCAGACACACGATTTTGTCGGTATCGTTACAGGCTACGATGCTGAGAAAAAGCGCGCTTATTTTGAGCAGCGCAATAATGTAAAGGCAGGCGAGCCGCTTGAGCTTTTGATGCCCGACGGCAGCACGATCATGATAAAGGGCACGACGAATAGCGGCAACTGGATAACGGCAGTGGCTCATGGAAGGCTGATGGCGGTAGTGCCGGTAGGCTCGATGAATGGCTCGTCGAGCACATACTATTCGGACATATACTGGATAAGCACATCCACGGGCCGTGTGGTCTATCGCGGGTACAACAATGCGAATGCGAATGGCGGTGTGTCGAATGCGAATGCGAATAACGATGCTTCGAATGCGAATACGAATGTCGGCTCGCGTCTGGAAATCAAAATATATCGGCGTACAACGATGAGGACGCGCTCCTCGATGTGGTGCCGAGGGAAACGAGCCACAGCAACAGCGTCCATGAAAGGACGGAAAGCTGAAACATCAAGTGTCGGGCAATAGAGTTTGGTAGGCCGGTAACGGTTCGAAGAAGTTTGGCCCGGGGATAGGAAGGCCCTTATCTTCTGTAATTAAAAACAACTGATGCTATGCGTAGAGAAGGTCATATCATTGAGGAGATTGTCGAATATTCTAATATTGCGGAATCGTTCGACCAGGTGATCAGTGGCACCAAACGGAAGGAAAGCCGTCAAGGGCGTTACCTGCTTGCGCATCGTGAGGAGTTCATTAAGAAACTTTCTGAGCGTATTGTTTCCGGCCAGTTTCATGTAACGCCAAATGACATTGAGGAGAAAGACATTATTGAAGCTGGTAAATTACGGCATATTCAATTTTTCAAGAGTCTAAAGAATAGTATAGCTGCTCATGCTATCATGTCCGTAGTGGATAAGCACCTAAAAAAGCGGTTTATAAGAACAACCTCCGCAAGCATTAAGAACAGGGGAATGCACGACCTTATGAAGTACATTCTTCGTGATATACAGGAAGATCCTGAAGGAACACGCTACTGTTACAAGTTCGACATCTCTAAGTTCTACGAGAGTGTCAATCAGGATTTCGTTATGTATTGTGTACATCGGATTTTCAAAGACAAGAAGCTCATAGCTATGCTTGACAATTTTGTTCGCATTATACCAAAAGGTATCAGCATCGGGCTACGTTCGTCGCAAGGCTTGGGCAATTTGTTGTTGTCTGTATATTTAGATCATTATCTGAAGGACAAGTACGGCGTGTGTCATTTCTACCGATATTGTGATGACGGTGTGGTACTCGGTAAAACGAAAGCGGAACTATGGATGATTCGTGACATCATACATGAACAACTGCAGGAAATAGATTTGGTGGTAAAGCCCAATGAGAGGGTGTTCCCGACTGCTGAGGGAATAGACTTTCTGGGCTATGTGATACGGCCAAACAATGTGCGTTTAAGGAAACGCATCAAGCAGAAGTTCGCAAGAAAGATGTGCGAGGTAAAATCGAGAAAAAGAAGGCGAGAGCTGACAGCATCCTTTTATGGGATGACAAAGCACGCCGACTGTAATAATTTGTTTAATAAATTAACAGGCAAAACAATGAAAAGTTTTAAGGACTTAAATGTGGCTTACAAGCCAGAAGACGGCAAAAAGCGCTTCGCGGGTACAGTAGTAAGTATCCGCGAGTTGGTAAACATTCCTATCATCGTGAAGGACTTTGAGACGGGCATCAAGACGGAGCAGGGTGAAGACCGCTGCATCGTATCAATCGAGATGAACGGCGAAGCCAGGAAATTCTTTACCAACAGTGAGGAAATGAAAAATATCCTCGCCCAGATTAAAGAAGTGCCGGATGGCTTCCCATTTGAGACAACGATCAAGACGGAAGTGTTCGGCAAAGGTCGAACCAAATACGTTTTTAGTTGATGAAAAGAGCACAAGGAAGTTTGGAGGTGAAACTGCTTGAATGCGTGAACCCCATCAAAAACAAGTGGCGCGTTCGTTGGGACGTGCAAGAACATGATGACGGAACTGCTGACTACATGGAGGCAGAACTGACACACAAGCCGACTGACGAGGAAATAAAAGACCTCGTGAGAAAATGGTATAACCAACAAACGGATGCAGCAATATTGTCGGGCTTCAGCTATGAAAGAGCCCCTGTGTGGCTCTCGCAAGAGAACCAGTACAACTATAAGGCTGCATACGATTTGGCCGTCCAGACGGACGGAAAAACGCTACCAGTGACATTTAAGTTCGGCACTGATGAAAGTCCAGTGTACCGTACGTTTGAAACGCTTGATGAACTTGCAGATTTCTACACGAAAGCCGTTAAGCATATACAAGAGATGCTGGAAAATGGCTGGAAGAATAAAGATGCAATAGATTTGAGCAAGTACAACGCTTAAAAAAATCCCTTCGGGGGAGGATGTAAAAAAGCCCCCGGCCTGTTAATATAGACGCCAATCATTTATTAACAACACACCAGTACGATGCGCAACCGGGGGCCTATGCCTCCTGCTGCACCGTACTGGTTTTTTTGTTGTTATAAATGATTGGCGATACAAAGGTACATAATTTAGTTGAAAATGAAAGTATTTGAGATATTGAATTTTAACCGCGAGCCGTTAAAAAGGCTACAACAGGCAGGGATACGCATCGAAGATGTGGAATATATAGACTTGTACAACGACTATCGGGTGATGCTCGGTGGTGGCGAAAAGGTCTCATACATTGTGGCGACACTTGCAGATCGCTATCATGTGAGCGAGCGCAAGGTGTACACGCTCATCAAGCGATATGGTCGAGAGTGTAGCACTCAGGTGCTCGGGGGATAAAGCACAAGGCTTTTGAAAACGTGCTGCAAAAGGCTTGCAGTGTGATTTGCTCGTGGTGTTACTTTTTGATGCGGAAGCGTGGTAACTTTGCCGTATCGAAAATAAAACACGATGAACAAATACTATTTATTATTGGGGAAGGTGCTTGCTGAAGGCAAGACCCAACAGAACAAAAAAGGCAAGATAAAATACTTGCTCAATGAGCAGCTGACGCTCACACCGGCTGATCTGCTCGACATATTCGAGAGCCACGGTATAGCGAGGAAGAAACTGAAAGAAGAGCTGAAACTGTTTATGCAAGGAGAGCGCAATGTGGAACGATACCGTGAGGCAGGCATAGCATGGTGGGACTACTGCGGCCAGACATTGGTAAACAGCTACCCGACCTACATGGAGAAACTGCCACCACTTATTGAGCGCATCAACAAGGAGAAACGCAACAGCAAAAACTATGTACTGTTTCTCGGAGCAACGGATGCAGAGAGCAACCAGGCACCGTGCCTGAGCCTTGTGCAGTTTCAAATAGAGGACGGTGCATTGGTTGTGTCGGCGTATCAGCGCAGCTCCGATGCAAACCTCGGACTTCCTTCAGACATTTACCACCTTTATCTGATGGCTCGACAGATAGACTTGCCGCTAAAGTCTATCACGCTGAACCTGGCGAATGTACATATCTATGAAAACAACATAAAGCCCACTGAACGACTTCTCGCTGGTGAGGATAATATAAAATTTGAACTGAACGTATGAGAGGGAAAATGCACATGGCAGCACCTCTGCCTTTTGTCGGACAGAAGCGCATGTTTGCAAAGGAGTATATCAAGATTCTGCCCCAGTTCAACGACAAAACAGTGTTTGTGGATTTGTTCGGTGGCAGCGGTTTGCTGTCCCATATAACGAAGCATTTGCGTCCAGAGGCAACTGTGGTATATAACGACTACGACAACTACCGCGAGCGATTGGCACATATACCTCAGACAAATGCGCTGCTCGCTGATTTGCGAGCGATTGTAGGCAATACGCCAAAGCACAAGCGAATAGATGGTGTGATGCGTGAGAAGATGTTTGAACGCTTGAGGCATGAGGAGCAAACGGTGGGCTATATTGATTTTATAACCATCTCGGCATCGATGATGTTCTCGATGAAATACGAACTGAGCATCGAGGAAATGGAGAAGCAGACATTATACAATAATATCCGAAAGAACGACTACCCGACAAGTGAGGACTATCTGGAAGGTTTGACGATTGAATCATGTGACTATCGTGAACTATACGAAAAATATAAAGACGAGCCGAATGTGGTGTTTATAGTGGACCCTCCTTATTTGTCCACAGAGGTTGGAACATACAAAATGTACTGGCATTTGTCTGACTATCTCGATGTGTTGAATGTGCTCAAAGGAAAGCCGTTTGTTTATTTCACATCAGATAAGTCGTCTATCATTGAGCTTTGTGAATGGTTAGGCAAGAATAAAACGCTCGGCAATCCGTTTGAAGGTTGTAAGCGTTTCGAGTTCAATGCGCATGTGAACTTTGATGCTGGTTATAAAGATATGATGCTCGTGAAGTCTAATGCCGCATAATTTGAATATCATTTGAACGCTGTTTGTTTACCGTTCAAAACTATAAAAGCAGCCCGTTTTGGACTGCTTTTTGTTGTTTTAAAGTGTCGTGTGTGCGAAAATTTTAGAACGTTTCGTTTTTCCCGATTTTTGCACGTTTCGTTTTTCAAATCGAGCACATTTCGTTTTGCCGGATTCACGAGGCCATGCCCACAAGGGTCACAGCCCAAATTTTCATTGTCTGCTTCATAAAAAGGTTTGATTATCAACTGCCATCACATGGATGGCCAAAACATGGAGTGCTTATGCAGAAGTTAGCGTCCGCCTAACAACGACGGACACTCCTACGCACAAGCACACACTATATCTGTACACAAACTCCCCAACTGTGAAATCTGTGTACCTTGTTGTTTACCCGAAAAGAATAACTTTGCGATGTCTGTAACTTGCCCTGAATCATAAAGGACGTTTCCTAAAGCAGCGAGGACTCCATTGTCCGCCTAATTTCACTCCAAACGTAAAACTGATAAGTTACAAGAGGCTTTACTTGCTTGAAAACGGTTGCAAAGGTACGAGTTTTTCAACAAACACGCAAAGAAAAATGAGGAAAAAATATCAGCCTGCCTATTCATTATAGATAGCCACCTTGATCACTCCGTCCTCCCTGTTCTCAAAGAGGCGGTAGGCCTCCTCGATCTTTGCGAGGGGGAAGCGATGGGTGATGAGCGGCGTGGTGTCGATCTTTCCCTGCGCTATCAGCCGGAGCGTCTCCTCACAGTCGCACCCATCCACACCTCCTGTCTTAAAGGTCAAGTTCTTGCCATACATATCGGGCAGGGGGAGCACCTGTGGCTCGTCATAGAGGGCTACGATCGTGACGATGGCATTGGGACGCGCACACTGCCAAGCCAGACGGAAGGAGTCCTTGGCGCCCGCCACCTCCAGCACACGGTCAGCCCCTCCATGGTCGCTATGGGCCTTGACCATTGCCTCACACTCCTCGGGCGTGGTGAGCAAGACGTCGGGATAGTGGGACCGCACAAAGTCGCGGCGCGCTGCCGATGACTCACAGACGATGATACGCCGTGGCCGGTGCAACATCACGCAGAGCAGGGCGCAGAGTCCCGTAGGCCCAGCCCCGATGATGAGGACGGTGTCCTCCTCCGTGATCTCGCTGATGCGGGCTGCCCAAAAGCCCGTGGCCAGCACATCGCCCACCAACAACGCCTGCTCGTCGGTCACACTATCGGGAATGCGGTTGAGTCCCTGCGAGGCCAGCGGCACACGCACATACTCCGTCTGTCCACCGTCGATACGGCATCCCAAAGCCCAGCCGCCATGGGGCGAGGTGCAGTTGTTGACATAGCCGTGTCGGCAGAAGAAGCATTCGCCACAGAAGGTCTCCACATTGACCGTCACGCGGTCGCCGACCTTCACGCCCCTGACATCGGCTCCCGTCTCCTCCACCACACCGACCATCTCGTGGCCCACGGTGATGCCAGGCACAGCCCTTGGCACACTTCCGTGCTTGATATGAAGGTCACTGGAGCAGATGCTTCCCAAGGTCACGCGCACAATGGCGTCGGTAGGCTCCTGTATCGTCGGTCTCGGTTTGTCCGTCAGGGCAAACTTTCCTTTTTCTATATAAGTATATGCTTTCATCTTGATGGATTATCTCTATGGTCATTACTACTGATTGCCCTCCTGGCAGTCTTTGAGGACCGTGGCCACCCGTCGCTATGCCTCCGTCCCTTCTGTGGGGGCAACACGCAGGGTTCCTGCCCGTGCGATGAGATCTTTCACCACCTCGCCCCCTGCGATGAGTCCCTCCACGGCAGGCACCCATGCGTTGGAGGCTGGGACTCCCTGCTCCGACCCACAACGCTGCTGGTCGGCCTCTGGGCAGCGCGCCCGAAACGCACAGTCTGTCTCCTCCTGCGGAAGGCCCTCCAAGGGCAGTTCCGGACTATAGACCACCTTCACATGGCGGATATTCTCCTTGCGGAGCTTCTTGCGCAGCACCTTGGCGAGCGGATCGTTGATAGTCTTGAAGAGGTCGGTCACCTCAAACTGCGTAGCATCGAGCTTGAAGGCTGCTCCCAGACAGCACAGATGGGGCACGCCGAGAGCATGGCAACGGCGTATCAGATCGAGCTTCGCCGTCACCGTGTCGATACAGTCCACCACATAATCATATTGAGCAAGGTCTATCTCGTCCGCTCGCGTCGGAAGGTAGAACATCGGCAGTTTGCGCACCACACAGTCGGGATTGACGGCATGGATACGCTCCTCGGCCACATCGACCTTCAGGCGTCCCACCGTGGGAAGGGTGGCGAGCAACTGGCGGTTGACATTGGTCACACAGACACGGTCGTTGTCAATCACGTCGATGGCACCCACACCGCTCCTGGCCAGCACCTCGACGACATAACCGCCCACGCCGCCCACGCCAAAGACTGCTACTCTACTGGCAGCGAGCGTCTCGAGGGCAGGACGGCCCAAAAGAAGTTGCGTTCTTGAAAATTGCTTCTGCATCGTTGGCTTATCACTTTCTCGCTGCAAAGTTACGACGAAAAGGCGAAAAAAGGCACAAACAAAGAGCTGAAAGCAGAGGAAAGTTTTGCCAAACGTGCTTTTCCGTTGTCAAATAGGGAACTTTTTTAGGTCGTTTCAAGTAAAATGCGTTCCTTTGCATGCGTGAAAGAGAGCAGCACGATACTGACGATAACGGGTTCCGATGGCACGGGCCTCTCTGGCGTGCAAGCCGACATGAAGACCATATCGGCCTTGGGCGGCTACGCCATGTCGGCTATCACGTGCATCACGGTGCAGAACACCCTCGGCATCCAGGAGTTCTACGATCTCCCCGCTGCCGTGGTCCGCAGCCAGATCGAGGCTGTGGTCAACGATATCGAGCCGCAAGTGATCAAGGTGGGCTTGATTCGTTCGGTAGAAACGCTCGACGTCATCATCGACGCAATCCTGCGCTACCGTCCGCGCTTCGTGGTCTATGCCCCTGCTTCGGTCTCGGCCAAAGGCGACCGACTGATGGGCGAGGACGTGCTGACACAGATCCAGCGTCGCCTCATCCCGCTCTGTACGCTCGTCGCCCCACAGCAGCACACGCTCCACGGCGCACAAAACACCTATTGCAGTGCGGTGGCGGTCTATCTGAGCCAAAACTTCTCCATCGAGGAGGCACAGGAGCGGGCCGCACGGTTTGCCAAGGGAATGATGGCACGCACGGCGGAGCCACAGGGACGAAGCATGGAACTCTACCAGGCGTTTGTCTCGGCAGTGGAGCAGCATGCGAAGACCAATAGCGACGTGGCGTTCTATGCCGACTGCCTCAACGTTTCGCCCCGCTACCTCTCGCAGGTGTGCCGCAAACTGGGGGAGAAGACCCCGAAGCAGATCATCGACACCGCCCTGCTGGCCTGCATCCATCAGGAACTGATGCTGACGACCCACACCTTTCAGGAGATAGCCTACGGCTGCGGATTCTCTTCACAAGCCCATTTCTCGAAGTTTTTCAAGAAACTGACGGGAATGACACCCAGCGACTTTCGACGGCAAAACAAGAAGTAGGCGCGTCTGTAGCGCCCTCGCTTCCCACAAGCTGCGTCAGGGGTTTCCACCTCTGACCTACCCTTCCTATGCCCTCGCCGAAGCAGTCTCGCTGCCAACCCAAACAGAATATTAAACAATAAAAAGAAAATAAAATCATGGAACAGAACAGACAAGAGTTGAACCGCAACCTCGCCCAGATGCTGAAGGGCGGTGTGATCATGGACGTAACGACCCCCGAGCAGGCACGCATCGCTGAGGAGGCTGGCGCCTGCGCCGTCATGGCCCTGGAGCGCATTCCCGCCGACATCCGTGCCGCTGGTGGCGTGAGCCGCATGAGCGACCCGAAGATGATCAAGGGCATCCAGGCCGCCGTCTCCATCCCCGTGATGGCCAAGTGCCGCATCGGCCACTTCGTCGAGGCACAGATTCTTCAGGCCATCGAGATCGACTACATCGACGAGAGCGAGGTGCTGAGCCCTGCGGACAACATCTACCATATCGACAAGACGCAGTTTGAGGTGCCGTTCGTCTGTGGCGCACGCAACCTCAGCGAGGCGCTCCGCCGCATTGCCGAGGGTGCCACGATGATTCGCACCAAGGGTGAGCCAGGCACGGGCGACGTCGTCCAGGCCGTGAGCCACATGCGCCTGATGCAGGCTGAGATCCGTCGCCTCGTCGGCATGAGCGAGGACGAGCTCTTCGAGGCTGCCAAGCAGCTCCAGGCTCCCTACGACCTCGTGAAGTACGTACACGACCATGGCAAACTGCCTGTGGTGAACTTCGCCGCTGGTGGTGTGGCTACGCCTGCCGACGCTGCGCTGATGATGCAGCTGGGCGCAGAGGGTGTCTTCGTCGGATCGGGTATCTTCAAGAGCGGAGACCCCGTGAAGCGTGCCGCTGCCATTGTCCAGGCCGTGACCAACTACAAGGATGCCAAGAAGATTGCCGAGCTGAGCGAGGACCTGGGCGAGGCGATGGTTGGCATCAACGAGCAGGAGATCAAGATCCTCATGGCCGAGCGCGGACAATAATGAGGATAGCGGTATTAGCCTTGCAGGGAGCATTCATCGAGCACGAGCGAATGCTCCAGCAGCTGGGCGCTGAATGTTTTGAGGTACGCCAGCTCTCCGACTGGAACCAGCCCAAGGACGGCCTGGTTATCCCGGGTGGCGAATCGACGACGATGCTGAAGTTGCTCCACGACCTGGAGCTGCTCCAGCCCATCCGCGAGGCCATTGCCGGCGGACTGCCCGTCTTCGGTACCTGTGCCGGACTGATCCTGCTGGCCAAGGAGGTGGAGGGCGAGGAGTTCCCGCGCCTCTCCACGATGGATATCCGCGCGCGCCGCAACGCCTATGGACGACAGTTGGGTAGCTTCCACACCTCCCTCGACATGGCGGAGGTGGGCACCGGTCTCCCTGCCACGTTCATCCGTGCGCCCTATATAGAAAGCGTGGAGGACGACGTGCGCGTCCTGGCCTCCGTCGATGGCCATATCGTGGCGGCAAGACAGGGCAACCAGCTCGTCACGGCTTTCCATCCCGAACTGGACAGCGATTTGCACATACACAAATACTTCCTCTCGATGATCGCCGCATAGGCTTCAGCGCCTTGTCAGGAAAGTGTAAACAGAATCTTTTGGTGTTTCCCATGCGGCCCTCGATAGCCGCAGACAGGTTAGATGGCCTGACACACTGCCAACCAGGGTGTCAGGCCAATTTTTTATTGTTCTTTTGCTTCTACTAAGAAGGTCTTAGTGTATAGCCTTTCGTGCACAAGTCTGTTCTCTGCACGACAATTATATCTACACGTAAAAGCGTGCACCCCTACTTCGTAAGCACCACCGACGTGGGACCAGGAATGACGAGACGACGTTTGTAGAGGTCGCCGACAGCCCGTTTGAAGACCTTCTTGCTCACATGAAACACGCGCTTGATGTCCTCGCTGTCGCTCTTGTCACCCAAGGGGCAGCGTCCGTCGTGCGCCTGCAGATAGGTCAGAAGCGTATCGGCAAAGTCCTGCGTCTGCCGCTTGCCCGTAGGCTGGAGCGAACAGTCGAGTTTGCCGTCCTCACGTATGCGGCTGATGAATCCCCGCAGACGGTCGCCCGTGTGGACATACTGGAAGATCTGATCTTCGTAGATGAGCGCGGGATAGCGATTGTCAACGATGACCTTGAATCCGAGGTCCGTCTTCTGCCATACGAGCAGTTCCACCTCGTCGCCCACATGGTAGGGACGGAAGCCCACAGCATCAGCATCAGCCTCCTCCGCAGCGTCGATCTCTCCCCTACGGGCGGCAGCGTCGTAGTCCTCCGCATAGTCGTGGAGATAGTGCTCCACTTTGGCCGAGGCCACCAGACGGTAGCTCTCATCGTCGGCATGGATATGGACAATATACTTCAGTCCCACCTCCATGCGCTTCTTCTGCTCGCGAAACGGGCAGAACAGGTCTTTCATCACGCCCCAATGGAGGAACGCACCATACTGGTTGACCCAGGCACATTGCAGATACGCAAACTCATCCACCCGGGCGAGTGGCTTCTCGGTCGTGGCGATGGGTCGCTCCTCCTGGTCGAGATAGACGAAGACGCGCAGCGTATCGCCCACCTGCGTGCCCTCGGGCACATACTTGTCGGGCATGAGGATTTCTCCGTCGCGTCCGCCATCGAGGTAAAGGCCAAAGCGCTCGCCTTTGCCCTCACGATAAGCCACTTCCTGAACAGTCAGGTCATTGTAATCGCCGAGTTTTATCTTGATCATCTGTGTTGATAGTCTAAATGGTCCTACTACTTTTTTTTCTATGAATGACGGGAGGGCGGTCCACAAAACAGGGCATGGATGGACAGACTGCCCGCCGAGCCGTGTCACGCTCGCCTACACCTCGCCCTGCAAAGCCTCGTTGCCTTGCGAAGCCTCATCGCCACCGACGATCATGCCGTCTCGCAGATGGATGGTGCGGTCGGTGATTTGCGCCAGCGTCTCGTCGTGGGTGACGATGACGAACGTCTGCCCCAGTTTGTCGCGCAGGTCGAAGAAGAGCTGGTGGAGCTCCGCCTTGTTCTTGCTGTCCAGACTTCCCGAGGGTTCGTCGGCGAGGATCACGGCCGGCCGGTTGACCAAGGCGCGTGCCACGGCCACTCGCTGCTTCTCGCCACCTGAGAGTTCACTGGGCTTATGGCGCGCCCGGTCGGCCAGACCCATGAAGTCCAGCAGTTCCTCGGCCCGCTTCCGCGCCTCAGAGGTCGATTTTCCTGCGATAAACGCGGGAATCATCACGTTCTCGATGGCCGTAAACTCCGGCAGGAGTTGATGAAACTGGAAGACGAAGCCCACATGGCGGTTGCGAAATTCGCTGAGCTTATGCCCCGACAACTGCTGTGTCTCTACCCCATCGACCACCACCGAACCGCTATCGGGCTTGTCCAGCGTGCCGATGATCTGGAGGAGCGTGGTCTTGCCCGCCCCCGAGGGACCCACGATGCTCACCACCTCGCCTTTGTTGATGTGGAGGTCGATGCCTTTGAGCACCTGTAGCGAGCCGAAGCTCTTCGTTATACCTTTGATGTCTATCATTTCTTCTTCGTTTTTCTGATTATTTTCTTCGCTGCCACGGCCAGCCGGTGGTAGAGGTTGTGATAGAGCCATCCGAGCAGCGCCTCATAGGCCGAACGATCCTCGACATGCTGGGGCTCGGCAAAGGTCATCACGTCGGTCTTGTCCTCGCCAAACTGGTCGGGGAATATAATCATGAGGTTCTTGCCTGAGAAGTACTTGGTCAGTTCCTCTGGCAGGCGCTCCATGGCGTTCTTGAACGACACCGTGCCTTTGCGCGCGGTGACGACCACGAAGATGTGGTCTTCCTTGATCTGGGCGGCCAGCGTCGGCAGCTCGTTCCAGTGCTCCATCTCCACATACTCGGCGCGCACGCTCTCATGGTGGTTGAGCTCATACTGCCGGATGCGGGTCAGCGTGTCCTGGCGCCCATGGTAGGCGATGCGGCAGTCGAGATTCTCGGCCAGTCGCGAGAGGCGCTCGAGCCAGCGGTAGAAGCCCGGCTCAAACTGTGCGCGCGAGGGCACACAGACCACGATGCGACGCAGCGTCGAAAGAGGCTGCATCAGGCGCGCCATGATGATCTGTCGCGACAGGCCGTTGAAGAGGCTTTGGTGAAACTTCCCCCAGAAGGTGGTGGAATCGGAGAAGTGCATGTGCATGCCAATGACGACCTCCGTGGCCCTAAACTCCTTGAAGGCGTGCATGATGCCATTGGCAATATTGGTCGCCACGCGCAGCTGACTGTGCATCTTCACGTCGGCCGAGGCGGCGTAGCTCGTCACCTGCTCCAGCAGTTTGCAGCCCTCGGCCCGCTGGCGATCGATATTGGCATCGTCATAGACCACGCTCAAGGCCACGAGGTCGTGGTCGCGCTTCGGATTGCGCATGAGCAGGGCGAGGTTGGTGAGGCGGTTGGCATACTCGGGATATTTCACAGGGATGAGCACCGTCTCATCCTGCACCCCGGCGTCCTCCTGTGGCTGCTCCTTCTCGGCCAGGACGATATGCTTGGCGGCATATTCCGTCACGAGGCTGGAGATGACGCAGGTGAAGAGGATCATGATGACAATGCCGTTGAGCACCTCGTCACCGAAGAGATACTCGCCCGGGGCGACCTGGATGCGCAGTCCCACCATCACCATGGCGATGGATCCGGCAGCATGGGCGGAGGTGAGGCCAAACATCAGGTGGCGAGCCTGGCGGTCGAAGCGCAGGAGCCACCCCGCGAGATAGGCCGCCAGGGCCTTGCCGGCCGTGCCGAAGAAGGTGATGCAGGCCACGACCAGAAGGATGCGCCCGCCCTCGAAGAGCAGGTGGAGGTCGATGAGCATACCCACGCCGATGAGGAAATAGGGGATGAAGAGGGCGTTGCCCGTAAACTCCAGACGGTTCATCAGCGGCGAGACCTTCGGGATGAAGCGGTTGAGGATCAGTCCAGCCACAAAGGCACCGAAGATGCCCTCCAGGCCAATCATCTGGGAGAGCGCGCCACAGAGAAAGAGGACGCTCAGGACAAAAACAAACTGCATGACCGCATCGCTATAGCGGCGCAGAAACCAGCGTGTCAATCGGGGGATGAGGAAGATCGTGCCCGCACAGTAGGCCGCAAACTTCACGGCAAACCATAGCCAAAAGCCTGGGCCCGAGGCGCCCTCAAACTGGTTGACGATCGTCGCCAGCGAGACCAGGGCGAAGAAGAGCGAGGTCATCGTGGCGCCCACACTGAGCGTGGTGGCCGCATGGCGCCCCAGTCCGTAGCGACCCACGATGGGATAGGCCACGAGGGTGTTGGAGGCCATGAGACAGCCCAGCAGCAGCGAGGCCATCTGCGTGTAGCCCAGCAGCTCCACGGCCATGAAGTAGGTCAGCACAAAGGGCAGCAGAAACGTCAGCACGCCAAAGAGCAGCACCCGTCCCCTGCTGCGCCGAAGGCCCTCCATGTCCATCTCCAGACCGGCGAGGAACATGATGTAGAAGAGACCCACGAAACCGAAGAGGCTGAACGACGCGTCGCGCTCCAGCACATGGAGGCCGTAGGGGCCGATGAGGACGCCTGCCAGCACCAGTCCGATGATGTGGGGAATGCGCAGCCGGCCCATGATAATCGGCGCAAAGAGGATGATCAGGAGCACCGTCAGAAAGATCAGCGGCGGCTGTGATATGGGGAGATACTGGGTCGTGAGCAGCATATCGATTCCTTAATTTTTTGCAAAGGTAACAAAAAACACGCAATTACGCACCACTGTGTCCTCGCTTTTTCGTAATTTTGCGCCATATATTACTTGTTAAGAGAAAGGAACAGAAAAATGAAAATAGCTATCGTTGGCGCAAGCGGCGCCGTAGGACAAGAGCTTCTTCGCATTCTCGAAGAGCGCCAATTCCCGGTCGATGACCTTCTTTTGTTTGGTTCCGAACGTAGCGCGGGCCGCGAGTACCTCTTCAGGGGCAAGCCCCATACCGTCCGCCTGCTCCAGGACAACGACGATTTCCGTGGCGTCGATATCGCCTTCACCAGTGCCGGAGGCGGCACGTCGGCTCGCTTCGCCGACACCATCACGCGCCACGGGGCCGTGATGATCGACAACAGCAGCCAGTTTCGCATGGACGAGGACGTGCCTCTCGTCGTCCCGGAGATCAATCCGGAGGATGCCAAGCGCCGTCCGCGCAACATCATTGCCAACCCCAACTGCACGACGATCATGATGGTCGTGGCCCTCTACCCCATCGAGCGCCTGTCCCACATCCGCAAGATCCACATCGCGAGCTACCAGAGCGCATCGGGGGCTGGCGCCGAGGCCATGCGCGAACTGCAGCAGCAGTACAAGGAGATCCTCGAGACGGGCAGCGCCCATAGTATCAGCCACTTCCCTCACCAGTTGGCCTACAACGTCATACCACAGATCGACAAGATGACGGACAACGACTATACGAAGGAGGAGATGAAGATGTATCACGAGACGCGCAAGATCATGCACTCCGACGTTCGCACGAGTGCCACCTGCGTCCGCGTGAGCTCACTCCGCAGCCATTCCGAGAGCGTCTGGTTCGAAACCGAGCGCCCGCTCTCGGTAGAGGAGATCCGCCAAACCCTCCAGGAGGCTCCTGGCGTGACCCTCGTCGATGATCCCCAGCACTATGTCTATCCCATGCCCCTGGAGTCGGCGGGCAAGGATGACGTCTTCGTGGGGCGCATCCGCAAGGACCTGGCCGACGACCATAGTTGCACGCTCTGGCTCACGGGCGACCAGATCCGCAAGGGGGCAGCCCTCAATGCGGTCCAGATAGCCGAGATTCTGTAGCACGGAGCACTACAGGCTCCGTAGCCTCAACTACACAGATGACGGATGCCACACCCGGTTCTGATCTCATCAGCACCGGGCGCGACGTCCGTCGTCCGTATGGCTTCTCGCCTGCCGCTACTTGTGCGCCTGATAGTATTTCACGGCGCCCGCCACGTTTTTCTTCACGGCCCGGCTCGACATCGTCGCGCCCGTCACGCCATCTACCTCCGAGGCTTTGGCTGCCGTACTGAGTTTCATGCCTGCAAACTTGGGCAGCAGGCCCTGTCTCACCTTCTGGAAAAACTTCGGGCTCTCTTGGTTGCGCTGGGCCTCGACCTTCACCACCTTGCCGCCCTTGATATAGACAAACAGGGGCGTTGCGCCCTTGAAGCCGCGCACCGTCGGACACAACGTGACGGTATTGACTACATACGTGCCGTCGCTCTGACGCTGCATCACCTTGTCACTCTGGCCTACTGCCACGGCCAAGCCCGTACTCATCACGAGGGCCAGGGACAGCGAGGCCCACCATTTTGATTTCTTCATTGGTCTATGCTTTTTGTTCCTCTTTCGTTTCCCCTCCTTCCTGCCCGTCTCCGCCCCACAGGACAGCCTCGGACTATACTGCTTGCAAATATAGGGAGAAAAACGCTATCCTCACCAACTTCCATCTGAGATTTATGCACTATTAACCTTTCCTTCGTGGCCCGACTTATGGCGTTTTCTTCAAAATCGCACTCACTTCAGTGCAGTTTTTACCCAAAATCGCACTCACCTCAGTGCAATTTTCCACAAAAACTGCACACAACATAGTGCAATTTCACAAAAAGACGTATCTTTGCAGATAGGCACGGTTCGCGAGACGTTCTTCTTCAACCAGACCCGATCTCTCTGTTCCGTCACCACATCCCCCGTCTCCGACTTCCTCATCGATGGGAAATACACCTTTGAGGTAGGAGGCAAAAAGAAGCGACAACGCCAGCTGCAGAGCATAGAAAACGGCTACGTCGTCAAGGACGACATCGAGACAGGCTACGGCAACATCATCCCTCTATGGATGTTTGGCATGCTCTACTGATCTTCTCCCTGTCCTGACATCTACCACGTTTCCTCCATGTACCCACCACGTATCGTCCTCCCTTCCAGCATATATCGACCTCATATTGTTTCCGTATTGTTTCCGTATTGTTTCCGCTTCCGGAAGCGAGAACGATAGGAGAACGATAGGAGAACGATACGGGATCGATACGGGATCAATACGTGATCAATACGTGATTGATACGAGACCGATACGAGAACGGTCTTTTCCGACTCCCAACCGAAGATGTTGATAAGAAATTTAACTTTTTCATCATCGTTTCTTTTGATTATATTTTACATTTCAATCACTCGTCGTTCCCAGCCGTTTATGCCAAGAAGCCTGGCTCACCATTTGCCCTGGCGCAGCCTCTATACAAAGATAACCTTCCGTCCAGCCGAATACAAGCCGATTAGCATGAATTAACGACTCATTAACTATTCCTCCGTATCCATTTAACAAAGCCCATCTCAGGCCAAAAACCTCCATTGCAGCCTTTCCTTAAGCCCTTTCCCCAGTTTTATCCACCCAAAGATTGTTGTCTCTCATCGCTACCAGCAGCCAAGAGACACAGGTTCTGACTTGTCAAAATAGCGAACAAACAAAACCGTCAAGTTTGAAAATCATTTACGACAAAGGTCACCGAGACCCAAGGGTCGTTAGTCCTCTTAGTCCCAGTGGCCTTATCGTATTTTTTTAATTAATGAATGAAGAGGTCTGCCTTTACTTTGCCACATATTTCTTGCCGTTTTGGATATAGATATTACCCTTTTGCGGACGCTCCACCTTCCTGCCCATCAGGTCATAGATGCTGTTGTCCTTGCTTTGTGTCTCCACAATAGCAGGGGAATCGACAGCCGTCGTGGGGAACTCGCTCGGGTCAATCTCGACATAGTTCCAGAATTTCTCCCAGCCCATGCAGTTGCGAGAAGTGTCCTTGTACTTGTTGATAGTACCCTTGGGGATATAGACAACGGGGGTGTCAAAGCCATCGGGGAAACCAAAACCAGAAAAGACACCACCGTCCGTAGGATCGCACACGGGGGGCTCCATGGCGGCGCAATAGATTTCCTTGATGTCCCTCCACTGGGCGCAGCTCTCAGTGCCCAAAGACTTCATCGAGGCGGGGAAGACTATGCACTCCAAAGAGTCCAGGCCTGCAAGGGCCTCTTCTCCAAGAGACTGCATTCCCAAGGGAAACTCCAGACGCTTCAATGAAATGCACAAATAGAAAGCGTGATCACCAATATGCTTGATGGTATGCGGGAAATTCACTTCACGAAGTCTGACGCAATTCGTCACAAAATCGTTGGGTATCTCCGTCGGACCGTCTGCAAAAGTGATTTTCTCAAGATGCCAGTTTAAACCGAACTGACCACCCCATTTGGAAAAACGGCATGAGCCAGGAAGCGTCACCTCCCTCAAATCGCACTGCCAAAAAGCATTTCTGCCAATGGACTCAAGGCCTTCGGGAAAATTGATGGAGGTAATGGGGCACCCATAAAAGGCCCACTCGCCTATCGACTTCGTCGTCGATGGCAGTACAACCTTGCCTTTCAGCTTATGACAGAAGGCAAAAGCGTACTTACTGATCTCCTCAACCCCTTCGGGGATGACCAATGGGTTCATTTCCAGCTTTGTGGCATTAAACGCATACTCTCCCAAATAACGAAGAGAGGACGGGAAGTTCACTTGCCTGAGGGCATAAGCCTGGTAAAAGGCTGAATTGCCTATCTTCTCCAAACCCTCGGGAAGGATAATCCTTCTCAGAGCGATGTAATAGAAGCGCTCATTGGAGTCTCCCTCGTATTGTTCGTTCGCATGATAAAAGGCATTGTCAGGAATAGCGTTGTTCTCAACAACTGCGTTTTCCAAATTGATGACAGAAAGATAGCCATGGAGGGAGGCATCCCACATGGTATGGAAGTCGTCGTCATTGACATTACCTTTGACAACTAATGAGTCTATACTGCGAAGCTGGTCGCCCAACATCTCTGCTAACTCGCCGCCACGGGTCGTCGTCACCTCCTTCCACGTGAACTCATGGCTTTCATCTGGGGCCCTCTTGGATAGGAACTGGCAGCTCTGAGGATCCTTGCCGTCAAGCGTCAGGGACAATGGAGCCTCACCATTCACAGACACGTTGTTTCCCTTCTGGACTGAGGCTGTCCCGACAGTCCCGTCCGCTGCGTTTGCCGACAGGGCAAACATGACGAAAAGTAAAGCATTAATTATTCTCATAACTAAAAGTTTAAACTGTTGTTAATATTTATAATGTATCCGAGGCCGTCCCGTTACCCATTAGAATGGGCAACGGGATGACAATAGGTTTTAATCTAATCTTACTTTCTTTTGATCTATCAATTCCGAATTTACAGAATAAGAAACAACATACACTCCACGGGAAAGACGGGAAGTGTCAAGGGAGACATTTTCCGCACCTTCGGCAACAGGACATGAGATAACACATGTTCCGTCGAGTACAGAAGTGACCGACAGTGTTGCCATTGCAGGGGCTGGGGTCTCAAGAGCTACGATCAGACGTTCTGGGGTTGGGTTGCCCACCGACTTGATCCCACCATCTTTTTCCAAGGTGATACTTCCAGTGCACATGTCGCCTTCCTCTGTCATAGCCACGACGGAATAATCATATCCTGTTGCTTTGGGGTTTACAACGACAGAGCTTTTCTCACCCAAGTTTTCCCCTCTTCCGTCCATCCACTTGACAGACTTGTAAGCTTGTGCCGAATCAGTATTCAATTCGACGCTTCCGTCGGGTGTGGGAACGGGCGTGATAACCACTGGGCCGAGTAAGATCGGAGATTCCACGACAAAGGTCTCTCCGCCTATGATATTTCCTTCATCATCTTTTTGAATCAAATCGAAAGTATAGAAAGAACTATGGTTGTCTGTCTTGAAGAAATCAAATTTTACGCGAACTACGTCAAATTCTTCCCCTCTCATCTGTATTTTTTGCATTTGACTTTGTGCTGAGACAAACTTGACCACACGGTTTGCACCATTGGACTGATACGCTGGACATTCAAGGTTCTGTGAGCACATGCCTCCACGCACCCAGCCATCATAGATCGCAGGGCTCATTTCCATCTCAACCTTAGCCATTGAATAAAGTTTGGCGTCTGCGGCTGTTTGTGGAACCAATTCAAGCGTGTAGCTCTTTGTCGTAGAGTAAGCGTGTCCGCGATGCTAGTATCTATGCGTCAAAAAAATATCGCTCAAGTTT
>OHCD01000441.1_pt1 | contig 23944 bp, 22 predicted proteins | sample 1577561 | NCBI WGS metagenome assembly OHCD01 (sample SAMEA3879510, study PRJEB24766) | human gut metagenome | biome: human-associated habitat; feature: feces | place: USA | collected 1985/1987 | reverse complement strand
GTATGGTGTACGTTAACAAGATGGACACCATGGGTGCCGACTTCTTCCGCTGCATCAAGATGCTGCACGATCGTCTGCATGCCAACGGCGTGGCGATCCAGCTGCCTATCGGTCAGGAGGATACCTTCCGCGGTATCGTTGACCTGGTCGATATGAACGCTGAGGTCTACTACGACGATATGGGCAACGACATGCGCACTGAGCCCATCCCCGAGGATATGCGTGAGCAGGCCGAGGAGTACCACAACATTCTGATCGAGGCTGTTGCTGAGAACGATGAAGAGTTGATGGAGAAGTACCTCGAGGGTGAGGAAATCACCCGCGAGGAACTGAAGAAGGCTATCCGCAAGGAAACCATCGCCAACACTCTGGTGCCTGTGACCTGCGGCTCTTCCTACAAGAACCGCGGCGTGCAGAAGCTGCTGGACGCTATCGTTGACTATATGCCCGCACCTACCGATGTCGAGGACATCAAGGGTGTGAATCCCGAGACCGAAGAGCAGGAGACCCGTCCGTCTTCCGACGACGCTCCCTTCGCAGCTCTGGCCTTCAAGATCGCTACCGACCCGTTCGTTGGTAAGCTGGCATACTTCCGTGTTTACTCCGGTAAGGTTGAGGCAGGTACCACTGTCTACAACTCCGTGAAGGACAGCAAGGAGCGTATGGGCCGCATCCTGCAGATGCATTCTAACCACCGCAAGGATATCGACTGCTGCTACGCAGGTGATATCGCTGCTGTTGTCGGTCTGAAGAACACCACTACCGGTGACACTCTGTGTGATGAGAATCATCCCATCATTCTGGAGTCCATGAAGTTCCCCGAGCCTGTTATCCGCGTTGCCATCGAGCCCAAGACCAAGGCCGGCAACGAGAAGATGGGCATCGCGCTGGCAAAGCTGGCTGAGGAGGACCCCACCTTCAAGACCTACACCGATGAGGAGACTGGTCAGACCATCATCGCCGGCATGGGCGAGCTGCACCTGGAGATCATCGTGGACCGTCTGCTGCGTGAGTTCAAGGTCGAGGCTAACGTGGGCGCACCTCAGGTCGCTTACCGTGAGACCATCCGCAAGGAAGCCAACCAGGATACCAAGTATGCTCGTCAGTCTGGCGGTAAGGGCCAGTATGGTCACGTCAAGATCAAGATCGAGCCCAACGAGGCTGGCAAGGGTTACGAGTTCGTCAACGCTGTTGTTGGCGGCGCGATCCCCAAGGAGTATATCCCGGCTATTGACAATGGTATCCAGGGCGCAATGAAGAGCGGTGTTCTGGCCGGCTATCCCGTGGTTGACGTCAAGGTCACCCTGTGGGATGGTTCTTATCACGAGGTCGACTCCTCTGAAATGGCCTTCTCCATTGCTGGTTCTATGGCCTTCAAGGAGGCTATGCGCAAGGCTGATCCCATCATCACTGAGCCCATCATGAAGGTTGCTGTCGTCGTTCCCGATGAGTATCTGGGCGATGTTATCGGTGACCTGAACTCCCGCCGTGGTCAGATCCAGGGCATGGAGGCTATGGCTGGCACTCAGCGCGTCAATGCGTTCGTGCCTCTGGCTCAGATGTTCGGCTACGCTACCGACCTGCGTTCCAAGACCCAGGGCCGTGGCCAGTATGTCATGGAGCCGTCTCACTACGAGCCGGTGCCCAAGAACATCGCCGAGCAGATCATCGCAGGCCGCACCAAGGCCTAATTGCTGAAAAAGCAAAGGATTTTGCCGGGGCAAGGATGCTTCGGCAAAATTTCCTGTAAAATCACTTGATTTTATGGGTAGAATTTAGTAGAATAGCCTTGCAGTACATTTTTGTAGATGCAGAGCTGTTGTAACCAAAATCAAACCGATACAAGGGAGGATATTCCAATGGCTGAAAAGGCAAAATTTGACCGTTCTAAGCCGCATGTTAACATCGGCACCATCGGTCACGTTGACCACGGCAAGACCACTCTGACTGCTGCGATCACCAAGTACCTGTCCCTGTGCGGCGGCGCCGACTTCACCGACTACGCCAACATCGACAAGGCTCCCGAGGAGCGCGCTCGTGGTATCACGATCAACTCTTCTCACGTTGAGTATCAGACTGAGAACCGTCACTACGCTCACGTTGACTGCCCGGGCCACGCTGACTACGTCAAGAACATGATCACTGGTGCTGCCCAGATGGACGGCGCTATCCTGGTCGTCGCTTCTACCGACGGTCCCATGCCCCAGACCCGCGAGCACATCCTGCTGGCTCGTCAGGTTGGCGTGCCCTATATCGTTGTCTTCATGAACAAGGTTGACATGGTCGACGACGAGGAGCTGCTGGATCTGGTCGAGATGGAGATCCGTGAGCTGCTGAACGAGTACAACTTCCCCGGTGATGACACCCCCATCATCCGTGGTTCTGCTCTGAAGGCTCTGGAGTGCACTTCTAACGATCCCAGCGATCCCGCTTACGCTCCCATCAAGGAGCTGATGGACGCTGTCGACGAGTATATCCCCACTCCCGACCGTCTGGCTGACAAGGACTTCCTGATGCCCATCGAGGACGTCATGACCATCTCTGGCCGTGGCACCGTCGCTACCGGCCGTGTCGAGCGCGGCACTGCTAAGGTTGGCGATCAGATGGAGATCGTCGGCATCAAGCCCGATCGTCTGAGCACCACCATCACCGGCCTGGAGATGTTCCGTAAGTCTCTGGACTTCACTCAGGCTGGCGATAACATCGGCGCTCTGCTGCGTGGTATCGACCGCACCCAGATCGAGCGTGGCCAGGTCCTGGCTAAGCCCGGTTCTGTGCACCCCCACAACGTCTTTGAGGCTCAGGTCTATGTCCTGAACAAGGACGAGGGCGGCCGTCATACCCCCTTCTTCTCCAACTATCGTCCTCAGTTCTACTTCCGCACCACCGACGTGACCGGTATCATCACTCTGCCCGAAGGCACTGAGATGTGCATGCCCGGCGATAACGTCATGATGCACGTTGAGCTGCTGACCCCCGTCGCCATGGAGGAAGGCCTGCGTTTCGCTATCCGTGAGGGTGGCCGTACCGTTGGTTCTGGCGTCGTCGGCAAGATCATTGAGTGATCTGTTCTGACTTCCTGACAGCCTGATAGAAGGCACTATTGCTTAAATTTCCCCTCTGTCCGTAAGGGCAGGGGGGATTTTTTGTTTTCTTTACAAAATACCTTCCGTATGCTATACTGAAGCTGATAAACATTTGGTTGTTCTTTTCTGGAGATAGCACACCTAAAATGCGGCACGAAAAACAGTCTAGGAGTAAAATCGAGCGTAAGGGAGGATGCAGAATGGCTTCGGATGCGAGCATTGCGCAGTATATAGCAGATCAGTTTGCCGCGGCAGGAGAGATCCGCTGCCGTAAAATGTTTGGGGAGTATGGGCTTTACCTCAATGAAAAGTTTTTTGCTATGGTTTGCGATGATCAACTTTTTGTTAAGGAGACATTGGAGGGGAAAAACGCATTTCCCCAGTTGCCATTGGCACCGCCTTATAAAGGCGCAAAGCCCTGTCTGCTGGTAGAGGATGTGGATGATCGAGAGCTGCTGGTTCGCCTGGCACAGATCACATGGGCGGCGCTGCCGCCATCAAAGCCTAAAAAATCCAAGAAGGAGGGCTGAACGATGCCGTTTGATTTCAAGAAAGAGGAGCGGGCGCTGTATCAACCGCCGAGGACTCCGGGCATTTTGACAGTGCCACCAATGAATTTTCTGGCGGTGCGGGGGAGGGGAGACCCAAACCAAGAGGGCGGGGCGTATCAACAGGCCATCCAGCTGCTTTATGGTGTTGCTTTTACATTAAAAATGAGCGAGAAAGCCGGGTATCATATTCCGGGGGCCTTTGCCTATGTTGTGCCGCCCTTAGAGGGGCTCTGGTGGCAGCCAGGAAAAACAGAGCTGGATCTGCGTCATAAGGAGCAGCTGGCCTGGATCTCCATGATCCGTGTGCCGGATTTTGTGGATCAGACCGCCTTTCATTGGGCAGTGGAACAGGCCACCGCGAAAAAGAAAATGGATTTTTCCAAGGCTGAATTTTTCTGTTATGAGGAGGGGCTTTGTGTTCAGTGTATGCATGTTGGCCCGTATGATACCGAACCGGAGACCATCCGCCAAATGGAAACCTATGCTGCGGAGCAGGGGTATCAGTCAGACCTTACAGTACAGCGTCTCCATCACGAAATCTATCTCAGCGACCCAAGGCGTACTGCACCTGAAAAAATGCGCACGGTCCTGCGTCATCCGGTGCGCAAGGAGGAATGTGCGCTCTAAACAGATGCTGTGAGCAGAGACATATGCACGGCAAAAGAGGGGGAACGTGCGAACTTCCCCTAAAAAAAGCAACAAAATCTGTCGCTTTTTCTTGTGAGATGTGCTATACTATTCTCAGGAGTATACGCTTGTCCGGGTGACCGGAGCTGCAGCCCTGCGGTGAAAAATGGGCGGGTTCGGGTGTCCGGTATAAGTATCGATCATGAGAAATTGGGAGGCAAGATAATGAAGCAGGACATGATTCTGATTTTGGATCTGGGCAGTGATGAGAACCCCCGCCTGGCTCGTGAGATCCGGGCTCTGGGTGTTTACAGCGAGATCTATCCCCATGATATCACTGCAGCAGAGCTGGCTGCTCTGCCGAATGTGAAGGGTATTATCCTGAACGGCGGCCCCAACCGTATTGTAGATGGCGTGGAGATCGACGCTGCAAAGGAGATCTATAATGCGCCGGTTCCGGTGCTGCTGGTGGACCATAAGGGGGATAAGCCCTGGCCCCAGGACGAGGCAGCCCGCAAGGAAGCTCTGAGCAACTTCGTTTTTGGCATCTGCGGCGCAGAGGCCAACTGGAATATGGAAAACTTCATTGCCGACCAGGTTGAGCTGATCCGTCAGCAGGTAGGGGATAAGAAGGTGCTGCTGGCTCTGTCCGGCGGCGTGGATTCTTCTGTGGTGGCTGCCCTGCTGGTCAAGGCAGTGGGCAAGCAGCTGACTTGTGTCCATGTCAACCACGGCCTGCTGCGTAAGGGCGAGCCGGAGGAAGTCGTTCGCGTCTTCCGGGACGAGATGGATGCAAACCTGGTGTATGTGGACGCTGTGGACCGCTTCCTGGATAAGCTGGCTGGCGTGGCAGATCCCGAGACCAAGCGTAAGGTCATCGGCGCTGAGTTCATCCGTGTGTTTGAGGAAGAGGCCCGCAAGCTGGATGGCATCGCCTTCCTGGGACAGGGCACCATCTATCCCGATATCATCGAGTCCGGCACCAAGACTGTGAAGGCAGTTAAGAGCCACCACAATGTGGGCGGCCTGCCGGAGGATCTGGATTTTGAGCTGGTAGAGCCGCTGAAGATGCTGTTCAAGGACGAGGTGCGTGCCTGCGGCAAGGCTCTGGGTCTGCCGGATTCTATGGTCTACCGTCAGCCGTTCCCCGGCCCTGGTCTGGGCGTGCGCTGCCTGGGTGCGATCACCCGCGACCGTCTGGAGGCTGTGCGGGAGTCCGACGCCATCCTGCGGGAGGAGTTTGCTGCAAACGGCCTGGAGGGCAAGGTATGGCAGTACTTTACGGTCGTGCCGGATATCAAGTCTGTGGGCGTCCGGGAGGGCAAGCGTGCCGATGAGTGGCCCTGCATCCTCCGCGCTGTGAACACCGTGGATGCGATGACCGCTACTGTGGAGGATGTTCCTTTTGCTCTGCTGCAGAAGATCACCGCCCGTATCACCAATGAGGTTAAGGGCATTAACCGCGTGCTGTATGACCTGACCCCGAAGCCCACTGGAACCATTGAGTGGGAATAATCCCAAATAATAGGTTTCAGAGTCCCGAAAAGTGTTGGAAACACAGCACTTTTCGGGACTCTTTTTTACTGGCTACAAAATGGCTATGTCAGTCGCTGTTTTTGCAGCCATCGTCTTTTGTGGCCATCATATCAAGCTGAGCGGCTTGTTCGGGTATGATCAATGAAGCCTATGCTCTGGACATTGGACGAAAAATCAAAGCACAATCGCGGCAGGCTATGAAAGATGGCGACTATATCCGACAAAGGGGAGAAATTGGCGGAGGTGTCCGTAAAGCAGCCGGAGAACCACAGCAGGAGCAGGTAGTTGCTGCGAACATTGATATTGTGTTTCTGTGCATGGCGTTGAATAATGATTTTAACCTGCGACGGTTGGAACGGTATATTTCCATTGGGTGGGACAGCGGTGCTATGCCTGTCATTGTTCTGACAAAATCGGATCTATGCGATGATTTGGAACAGAAGCTTTCAGAAGTATCTTCAGTTGCTTTTGATGTGGATATTCTGGTTACGACTTCAACAGAAGAAAATGGATACAAGGAACTTGTGTCTTTTATTTCGGAGGGAAAAACGATTGTATTTATTGGATCTTCCAGTGTGGGAAAATCCACTCTTAGCCTTGTTATGGCAATCAGCGAATAGGAAGTGGAACGCTATGATGACACATTAGAACCAATGGAAAAAAAGTACCTTCCAAGCCAAGACGAATTTTATATTATGAGTCGTTCCTTCATAGAGGGATAAAAAGGTCAAATGAAACATGGAAAAGAGTCTTGTGTTTTCAAATATTCGTGCCTATAATAAAAATATAAGCCACTCAGAACAACTGCAATATGGAGAACGAGAGCCGGTATATCTACCTCTGCCAAAAGGAAGAACTGGAGGCGTTCACCGACTTTTACCTGCATACGTTTTCCACCAAATAAGCAGTGCTGAAAGCAAGGCCCGTATATTCCCAAAATAAAAAGGAGGTACCGTTATGGAGCTATTGGAGCAATGCCAGCAGTGGTTTGAACAGGATGAAGCGCAGAAGGTAATCGACACCCTGGAAGCCATCCCCACCGGGGAGCGCACCCCGGAGCTAGACAGCGAACTGGCCAAGGCGTATATCGCCATCGCAGATATGGGCGACCGGGAGCCTTTTGAAAAGGCGCTGGAACTTCTGGCTCCCCATGAGGAGTATTTTGCCGAAGATCACTGCTGGAATTATCGAATCGCTTTGGCCTATTACTGTCTGGATGAGGAAGGCCCCGCCCTGCGTTACTTTGAAAAGGCCCTGGAAGCCCGCCCCGGAGACAACGATACTCAGGAGTACATAAACGATTGCCGCCGTCGTTTGTCCCTGCCCCGCTTTGAAAAGAACTTCCGTGAAAGGACGCAGGAAGGATGGGCAGCCTTTTCTCAGATTGAGGCAGAACTGCGTCAAATCATAGATACGGACGAAACACACCAGCGCGGCGAAGAACTGGTTGAAAAATGCGGGAATGCACTCAAGACGGCCCTGCGTGATACTTCCTTTGAGCTGGGCTTCAATGGCGAAAAGTATGAATTGATCCTCAGTCCAGAGGGTCTTCGCTCCCGCCTGTTCCCGTTGGTGTACTTCCAGAAGCAGGCCCCAGAATCGGTGCTTGAGCATTGGAATATCTGGGTAGGCCGCCAGCCCTGTGAGGGGTTCGAGCTGCGGGCTGGAGAGATCGAAGTTCGGGCTGATGATGTGCAGATGTGGGCAGAGGAAACAGAGGATCATCAGGTCAGTCTGGTCCTTTACTGTGAAAAGCTGACGCCCCTTTTGAAAGAGGACACAGACAAGGTCTGGTGGGCACTCTCTATGCTGGTGGATCAAACCATCGGAGAAGTTTCCGCTATCGCCTTTGTTGCTGGGTTTGATGTTTATGCTCAACCGAAAGACGAACCGGCCAAGCTGCTTTCCGAACTGCCGGAGCTGCTGCAAAGCATGGGACTCTCCCTCTGGCGGGATGGCGGCGACTATCTGGAAAACAGCTATCGTGCCTATGAACTGGAACCGGTACAAGACCCGGATGCGGATTGGCGGCTGGATGTCTATACCGGGAGCTGTCGGCTGCCGGTACTCATCAACGACTACCTGACTGCCCGTGCAGATACGGTGGACGAGTATCATCGGGACGGCATTGCCGCCGGGTTCCTGTGCTATCCGGTGGACGGTTTTGCGGGGGAGGACCGGGCAGAACAGATCCTGCAATTCCGGGATGATCTGCGGGATGCCATCCTGGAAAAGGCCGGAGCAGAGGCGGTGACCTTCCTGGGCGGGGCCACTGGCCTGTATTATGGGTATCTGGACTTTCTCGCCTGGGATCTGCCCGCTGTGCTGGATGCTGCCAGAGATTTCTTTGAGGACTCCCAGATAGACCAGGGGGGATTTCATACCTTCCGCAGAGATGTGGGAACGGTCCGCCTGTGGGAGAAGGAAATAGAGCCGGACATTCATCCGGAGACCGGCTCCCTGCTCTCGGCAGAGGATATCGAGACCCTGGCGGCTTTTGATGAAGGGGTTTCCGGTTACTTTGGAAAAATGCTCGGCTGGTTACAGGATTTTATCCAAAATGGCGTAGAAGAAGGACGATTCAGCGAAAAACAGGCTCACCAGGATTTGCAGATTGCCCTCTGGTATGCCTTTGCCTGCCTTAACCTGGACGATTACACCCACTACTACCGCGCTGCGGAATGGATGAAGGATTCGGAGAAAAACGCCACGGGCTGCGCTACCTGGTACTACCGGTATTCTGTGGCGTTGATGTATTGCGGCAGGTTGGAAGAAGCACTGGAATATGCGGAGCGGGGTGCAAAAGAGGAGCCGGACTACCCCTGGATCTGGCTCCATCTGGGCAAGCTGCGGGCGCATTTTGGCGATAAATCCGGTGCGCTGGATGCCGTCAAGCAAGGATTAAAACTGGAACCGGGAGATTATGAGTTCCTGACCTTAAAAAAAGAGATCAGAGCAGGAGCCACCCTGGAACAGATGGAATACCACTGGATCGACCCTGAGGCAGACCAAACGCTTCAGGAGGGGCTGGATGCGGACGCCGATGATAAACAACGCTCCATCTCCTGTATCACGGTCAATAAGGATGGATTGGAACGCTTCTGGAGCATTTTTGCCCCAGATCCGGAGAAATATGTGGCCAACGCACCCTATACACAGTTCCCGTATACAGTCAACGGACACATGGTGGATCTGGTGTTCCAGATGAATGAGGCGGGGCTGTCCAAACTGGATGCGGTGTGGCTGGAGCAGCTGAAAGGCTGGCTACAAAGCGGTCAGTGGCTGGAACGGCTCCACCCGGACGGCAGAGCAGCCTGCCTGGATACAGTATTGGTGGGTCTGGACTACCGCATGGGTCTGCTGTATAAGCTGACAGAGGAGGACGCATACTTTCAGGTCATCCTGGACCCGGACGGGACAGAGCGGGAGGATGGATTCTGGTCCTCTGAGGAGGGCAGCAGCCCCGAGGTCTATACGGAAGATGAGATGTCTGCAATAGAGCAGCATATCCAAAGCACCTTCGGCGCCTTTGACCAGGTGTTCCACGAGCTGGACTCTCCGGATATCCATGTGGACATCTGCGTGGTTCCGCCTTCGGAGCGGCGGAACTATTACACGCTGGTGACCATGGGCATGGGCGCTCACCGGATGAATGTGCCAAAGGAGCTGGCGGAATACAAGCTGGAGCGAGCAGAGCTGGCCATTGCTCTGCCGCCGGACTGGAAACTGGATAAGGACTCCATGCAGGAGGAGCGATGGTATTGGCCTATTGGCCTCTTGAAAGTGTTGGCCCGCCTGCCCATTTCCAACGATACCTGGCTGGGTTTTGGTCACACGATGGAAAAACAGTCGCCGTTTGCGGAGGATACAGAACTCTGCGCTGCGATCCTGACCGGCCCCCAGGATATGGATCTTGATACCTGCGGCGAAGTCTGCATCCTGCCCGGCGGCGAGGAGGTCAATTTCTATCAGGTTCTTCCGCTCTACCGGGAGGAGATGGAGTATAAACTGAAACACGATGCGGACGCACTGCTTGAGCGGTTGGCAGCAGTCAGCTTTGTGGTGTGTCCGGATCGTCCGAGCTGTCTGGAAGAAGAGGGCTGAGCCTCCGCACTTCATAAGCCCCCGAAAGCCTGTATAGCAGCAGACGGACAAAAGATCCCCCGCCGGTCGATGGATCGGCGGGGGATCTTTGCGGTCAATGCATAAAAGGCAGGAAGGATCGGGTCATGTCTGGGGCGTAGCGGATGGCGCAGCCTTATAGTCCTTGATCCAGTCGATCAGGTAGGACGAGATGGTCACCGTGACCAGGGAAAACACGATCCGACGGACGGGGATATAGCTGAGGGACAAAGCCAGCACCGTCAGGTCGGTAAACAGATACGAGCGGGACAGCCGCCAGTGGGTCAGATGAGCGATCACCAGCGCCAGGGCATCGTCTCCGCCGCTGGAGCCGCCCTGCCGCACGATCAAGCCGACGCCCACGCCCACAAACAGACCGCCAAGGACCGCGGCGATCAGAGGGTGTCCGGACAGGTCCGGCAGCATGGGGGAAAACTGCTCCCACAGTTTATAAAACAGCGAGATGCAGGAGGTGGAGATCAGCGACATTTTGATAAAATTGCCGCCCAGGATCTTAAATGCCAGCAGATAGCAGGATGCATCCAGCACAGGGGTGATATAGGCGGGGGAGAGGTGCAGCCAGTGATCAATGAGCAGCATCATGCCGATCACGCCCCCCTCGGTGATGTTGGTGCGCTGGTGGATGTTGTGGATGCCAAACGAGCAGATCATGGCACCCAGGATAATATAAAAGATCTTCCTGGCCGTTATACCGTCGGTCAGCCTGCTCCACAGAGCAGAAATACGGGCTTTCATGAAAAGTTCCTCCTTGTAAAATATCGGTCTGTGTTATATCATAAACTATATAGTAACTATAATGTCAAGGGGGATCTTATGAACAGCTGCTTCACCATTGGGGAGCTATCCAAACATCAAAATATTTCCCGGCAAACACTGATCTACTATGATAAGATCGGGCTGTTCTGTCCAGCCTATACCGACCCCAGCAACGGCTACCGTTATTACAGCCCTGCACAGCTGGATTATCTGGACACCATCCTGATCCTGAAAAAGATCGGTTTTTCCCTGGACGAGATCAAAGAACACATGAAACATTACACCATGGAGCGGTCCATTGCAGCGCTCCAAAAGCAGCTGGTGGTCATCAATCGCCGCATCGAGGAGCTGCAGATGCTCAAGAGCCGGGTCAAACAACGGTGCACCCAGATGGAATCCTGCCTCTGTGCACAGCACGAGGGGGAAAAGGTGACGCTGGAGCAGATCGAGCGGCAGTATATCCTGCTCCAGCCGGTACCGCAGCCGCATACGCTGGAGGATGTCAGCCTGGCTACAAAACAGTGCTTTGTTCGTGCTTTTAAGGAGAAGCTCCCGGTCTATTTCCAAAGCGGCGCCGTGGTCCCCTATGACCGTATCTGTGCGGGCCGGTATACCGAGGCCGAGTATGCATTTCTCCCCATAGAAAAAAAGATCCCCGCCGTGCCGGAGATCCGGGAGCTTCCGGCGGGGCGGTGCGTATGCACCTACCACGTGGGGGATTATCTTTCCATTGGCAAAGCATACGAGCGCATCCTGGACTACTGCGCAAAAAACGACCTTCACATCCAGTCCGATTCCTACGAATTTGCCCTGAATGATTACCTTTCTACCGGAGATGAGCGGGAGTATATCACCCGTGTCTTATTCTATGTCCAGTAAACGCCGGCAGCAAAATGCCCCGCACCTGCGCCTTTTGCAAGGCATTGGGTGCGGGGTATTTTGCAGATAAAAGCAGTTACTCAGCGTCCTGGATGGAGAGCACCGGGTAATCCTGTGCTTCCACAGCCTGCTTCAGTGCCTCGTCGGCAAGGTCGCTGCGCAGAGTCACCACAGCAGTGCCTGCGGTGTGGCTCACCTCAGCCAGCTCTACCTCCGGCAGAGCTTCCAGTGCTTTTTTGACACGGGCCTCACAGTGGCCGCACATCATGCCTTCGATCTTCATGGTCTTTTTCATAATGGGTTCCTCCTTTGAAGTGGAAATGGGGGCAGGCTCTGCCGGAGCAGGGGCTGCCGGTGGTTCGGTGGCGTCGGGCTGAACGACACGTTCAGCAGAGCGGGGGAGATATTTGTGGTCCTTTTTGGGGTCGTGGGGGTCCACCCAGTTCAGCCGCAGCGCATTGCTGACAACACAAAAACTGGACAGGCTCATGGCAGCTGCGCCAAACATGGGGTTCAGCGTCAGTCCAAAGGGGATAAAGACGCCGGCTGCCAGCGGGATGCCGATCACGTTGTAGAAAAAGGCCCAGAAAAGGTTTTCGTGGATGTTGCGCAGGGTGGCCCGGCTCAGCCGGATGGCGGCGGGCACGTCGGATAGGCGGGAGTTCATCAGGACGACATCGGCGGCATCCAGCGCCACATCCGCCCCAGCGCCAATGGCAATGCCGGTGTCTGCCCGGGTCAGCGCCGGAGCATCGTTGATGCCGTCGCCCACCATGGCCACCTTGCCTTCGGCCTGCAAACGGCGGATCACGGCCTCCTTGCCGTCCGGCAGTACCCCGGCGATGACCTCATCCACCCCGGCGGCACGTCCGATGGCGTTGGCTGTGCGCTGGTTGTCGCCGGTCAGCATCACGACACGGATGCCCATCTCCCGCAGCTGCCGGATCGCCTGGGGGCTGTCCTCCTTTAAGGTGTCTGCAACCGCCACCAGACCCATCAGCCGTCCGGCTCCGCCAAAGAACAGCGGGGTCTTGCCCTCTTCAGCCAGGCGCTGTGCTGCCTGCTCCAAAGCAGGGGACAGCGGCGCTTTTGTCTTGGCAAAAGCAGCACTTCCGCCAAACAGCTCGGTCCCGCCCAGCTTGGCGGTCAGGCCGTTGCCGGGCAGAGCGGTAAAGCTTTCCACCTCCGGCGGGCTCATTTGTTGCTGCTGGGCATAGTCCAGGATGGCCTTTGCCAGCGGATGCTCGCTTTTGCGCTCCAGCGCAGCGGCCAGATTCAGCAGCTCGGTCTCGGTCACACCTTCGGCGGGCAGCAGGTCGGTGACCCGGGGCTGTCCCTGGGTAATGGTGCCGGTCTTATCCAGCGCCACGATCTGGGTGCGGCCTGCAGCTTCCAGCGAGGCAGCGGTCTTGAACAGGATGCCGTTTTTTGCGCCCTGCCCGTTGCCCACCATGATCGCCACCGGCGTGGCCAGACCCAGAGCACACGGACAGCTGATGACCAGCACCGAGATGCCGCGGGCCAGGGCAAACCCTGCCTCCCGGCCCAGCAGCAGCCAAACCACGGTGGTGACGGCCGCAATGGTGATCACAGCCGGGACAAAGACGCCGGAGACCTTGTCTGCGATCTGGGCGATGGGGGCTTTGGTGGCAGCGGCATCGCTTACCATGCGGATGATCTGTGCCAGGGTGGTATCCTCACCCACACGGGTGGCCTCGCACTTCAAAAAGCCGGATTGGTTCGCTGTGGCTGCCGAGACCCGGTCTCCGGCGGCTTTGTCCACGGGGATGCTTTCGCCGGTCAGAGCGCTCTCGTTCACAGCGCTTTCGCCCTCCAGCACGATGCCGTCCACAGGGATGTTTTCGCCGGGGCGCACAACAAAGAGATCGCCTTTGCGCACCTCCGCAATGGGGACGGTCACTTCGGCGCCATCCCGCACCAGAGTGGCCGTCTGGGGGGCCAGTTTCATCAGGCTTTTCAGTGCATCGGTGGTCTTGCCCTTGGAGCGTGCTTCCAGCATTTTGCCCACCGTGATCAAGGTCAGGATCATGGCGGCAGACTCAAAGTAGAACTCCATCATGTAGTGTTCCACCAAAGCCATATCGCCGTGGAGCTGTGCGCTGGTCATCTGGAACAGGGCGTAGGTGCTCCATCCAAAGCTGGCGGCGGAACCAAGGGCGACCAAAGTGTCCATGTTGGGTGCGCCGTGGAGCAGCCCCTTAAAGCCGTTGATAAAAAACTTTTGGTTGATGACCATAACAGCGCCGGACAGCAAAAGCTGCACCAGCCCCATGGCGATGTGGTTGCCCTCAAACCAGGCGGGCACAGGCCAGCCCCACATCATATGCCCCATAGAAAAGTACATCAGCACCAGCAAAAAGCCCAAAGAGGCGATCAATCTCCGGCGCAGCTGCGGGGTCTCGTGGTCAGCCAGGGCATCCAGCTGGGCGCTGGGGGCGGCAGGGGAGGCGGCGTTTTTCGGGCTGGCGCCGTAACCGGCATTCTCCACCGCCTGCAGGATCTCTGCCTCGCTGGCAGTGCCCTCCACTCCCATGGAATTAGTCAGCAAGCTGACCGAACAGCTGGTGACCCCTGGCACGCTTTTTACGGCTTTTTCTACCCGGGCAGAGCAAGCCGCACAGCTCATGCCGGTAACATTGTATTGTTCCATCCTTCCTCCTTGGTCTGGTCAAACGATTCAGCGCATCAGGCGCTGCAAAACATCCAGCAGCTCGTCCACTTTGTCCTCTTTGCCCTGGCGCAGGTCCTCTGCAACACATACCCGGATGTGCTGGTCCAGCAGCTCCCGGGTCAGGCTGTTCAGGGCAGAGCTGGCTGCGGCGACCTGGATCAGGATATCCGGGCAGTAGGCATCCCGCTCGATCATGCCCCGGATGCCCCGGACCTGGCCTTCGATCCGGCTCAGCCGGTTGGAAAGCTTTTTGATCTCCTCGGGGGTGCGTTCGCGGTGGCGGCAGCAGCACGCTGCTTCTTCCTGGGGGGTGGGGGAGCACTGCGGATGATCGGATAACATAGAAAACTCCTTTCCTGAGAGAACGGCGGCGGGCACTTTCCGGCTCCGGCAGTTCTCCTTTGCAGGTGGTCGGTGCGGGAAAAACAATATACCCTATGGGGGTATATCTGCAAACTGATTCTACCATGGTTTGTCCCGTAAAACAAGCGGCAATGCTTGCTGCAATTGTGAAAATACTGTGAAAACGCTGGGCAAAAAATAAAAAAAACCGCTGTACAGCCGGTCAAGGGCCGTACAGCGGCAGAAATATATAGAGGAAAGATCAGCCGCAGAAGCTGCGGATAAAGGCGATGTCGCTGGCAGCACGGGCGGGGACTGCTTCCTCCCGCAGCACAGGCAAACTGTCCTGCGGCAGCTGACGCAGCATGGCAAAGCCGCCGGCGTAGTCGATGACCGAGTCCTCCAGGCTGGTGGAATAGTGGCTGCCGTCCGGCCGGAACGCCTGGCCCTTAAAATGGACCGCAGCGATCTTGTCGCCGTACCAGTTGGCGGCTTTATCCCAGATCCGGCGCTGTGCGTCCAGGCTGGCATCCTCGGCGCCGATATAGTTGGCCAGGTCAAAGATCACCCGCAGATTGGGGCTGGCCATGGTGTCCAGTACCATCTTGACCGCCTCCGGGGTATTCATAGCATGGTGGTAAACACATTCCACGCCAAACAATACGCCCTGCTCCTCGCAGGCGGGCAGGATCTCTGCCAGGCTGCGCAGCAGCGCTTCCTGAGCTTCCCGCCGGGTGACACCGGGCTGCTTGCTCATGCTGGTGGTCTCGCTGCCCATGCAGACGCTGCCCAGGAGCTTTGCATTGCGGATCTGTCCCAGTACCTTGGCGGTCTCGGCTCTGCGGCGCTCCTCGTCTGCATAGGACAGCTCCACATAGGTGCCGTAGACCGCAGCTTGTACGCCGCTTTTCTGAATGGCGTCCTGGGTCTCGGCTACCAGGGCAGGGGTCACGTCCCCGTAGCTGGATACGCCCTGGATGGCCTTGGTATACGCCAGCTGGGTGCAGGCAAAGCCCGCCTCCCCGATGGCCTGGAACAGCTGTTCCGGGGTCTGGCGGCCAAAATCATGGCCGCGTGCGCCAATCATAAACTTGGGCATAGCGTTACTCCTCCTTGCCCTGCTGGCCGAACAGACGCTCGGCAAACAGGTTCCACTGCCGTCCCCACCAGTACCAATCATGGGCTACATCGTAGCCCCAGACTTCCAGATGCACCGGCAGTCCCTGCGCCTGCAGCAGCTGCGCCAGCGCCTGGGTGTCGGCCAGAGCATCCTGCTCATAGGGGCCTTGTCCGGCGCAGAGGGTCAGCTGATCCGGCTTTGCCTGTGCCAGAAGGGTCTTGTCCGTCAGGCCGTCTTTGTGCAGATATTCCGTGGGACTGTTGCGCAGCCAAAGGTCATCCCGGGCGATCTCCTGCCCCTGTGCAAAACGATGCAGGTCGTACAGGCCGGACAGCCCCACCGCACCGGTAAACAGGGTGGGGCGGCGCAGACGGCAGTTTACTGCTTGGTAAGCGCCGATGTCCACACCGGCACACCAAAGGGAGGTTTTGGGGGTCTTGCCGCCAGCGGCGTTCAGCTCCAGGATACGGGGAGCCAGCTCCCGGGTCAGGTAGCAGAAATATTCCTCCTGCATCTCAGCCCGGCGACGCAGAGGCAGGTCTGCATCCAGCAGACCCTCGCCGTCCAGGCCGTCTGCGCAGAACAGCTGCATCTTGCCTGCATGCAGCAGGGGAGCGCAGGCCGCCACCAGGCCCTGATCTTCCCAATCATAAAAGCGTCCGCCGCGGCCGGGCAATGCCAGCACAGGGCAGCCTCTGTGCCCAAACACCTTGAACTCCATATCCCGGCCCAGGGTGGGGCTCCACTCCTTGTAATATGTGCCTTCGATCATTGGTATCCTCTCCCTTTCTGTTTCAGCGGATCACACGAACTGGTTGCGCTGCGGGTCGTACACATAGCCGATGGCGGCCAGCGTGCTGCACAGCTGCGCTTCGTCCGCTTCCAGGTCCTCGCACAGGGCGGCCAGGGTGGGGTAATAGTCCCGCAGCTTCAGGTTCAGCACACTCAGCAGCATGACGGGGTCCTTGGGCAAAACCATGGGGGAAAGCCTCCTTTCATAGACCGGGCGCAGATGCAGACACAAAGCCCGGTAAAACAAAAAGCCGGTCACTCGACAAAGTGACCGGCAACATGCAAAAGATCAGACAGCGCGGGTGACTTTGCCAGCGCGCAGGCAGCGAGAGCATGCATAGATATACTTGGGAGAGCCCTCCACGACCGCCTTGACACGGCGGACGTTCGGCTTCCAGGTACGGTTGGAACGACGGTGGGAGTGGGAGACCTTAATGCCAAAGGCCACGCCCTTGCCGCAGCATTCACACTTTGCCATGGTATTTGCACCTCCTAGCAATGAAGTTGAAGAATTCAAAATAATCAGCTTGACTATTCTACCAGATTCCCGTAGGAAATGCAAGTGTTTTTTCAAATTTGCGTCGGCTTTTTTGCTTTCGGGTCAAAATGCTTGTTTGTCCGGCCCAAAAATAGTATTATAGAAGGTGTTTCAATACCGCAGCAGCCGCTGGGTCTGCTGGCGGACAGGATGTGCAAAGGAGAATGACATGACCGCACAAGGCATTTACTATTTGATCCGGGCTCTGGTCACCCTGGTGGCCATTCCTTTCCATGAGGCGGGCCACGCGCTGGCCAGCTGGCTGCTGGGCGACGATACCGCAAAGCGGGAGGGGCGCCTGTCCCTGAACCCCTTTGCCCACTTTGATCTGCTGGGCACCCTGTGCATGGTGTTTGCAGGGGTGGGCTGGGCAAAGCCCGTCTCCACCGATCCCCGGAACTTCAAAAACCCCAAGGTGGGCATGGCGCTGACGGCGCTGGCAGGCCCGGTGGCGAACCTGCTGCTGGCGTATCTGGCTATGGTAGGCTGGAAGCTGATGTATTATTGGGCACCGGCCAACCAGGGCACGATGCTGGTTGCAATGTTTTTGAAGTATATGGTCTCCATGAATGTGGGCCTGGCCGTGTTCAACCTGCTGCCGGTGCCGCCGCTGGACGGCAGCCGCATCCTGTTGGTGGCATTGCCGCAGCGGATCTATTTTGGCCTGATGCGCTATGAGCGGGTGATCCTGGTGGTGATGCTGGCCGCTGTGTGGAGCGGCTTTTTGGATACGCCGCTGTATTACCTGAACAATATGGTGTGGGACCTGCTGAGCGCTGGGACAAGCTATATCGACCGCATCGCCTACTCCATCTATTATGCCAGCATCGGGGCGGTGATCTGACTTGAACGGGGAGATCACCTTCCATCTGGAGGACTTTGACGGCCCGCTGGAGTTGCTGCTGGCGCTGGTGTCCAAACATAAGATGGATCTGCACAACATCCCGATCCTGACCCTGATCGACCAGTACACCCAAACGGTGGATGCGGCGCGTCAGGCCGGGCCGGAGGTGGCCAGTGCATTCATCGAGATGGCCGCCCGGCTGGTGGAGATGAAGAGCTTTCTGCTGCTGCCCCGCAGCGAAGAAGGAGAGCGGATGAAGGAGGAGTTGACCGGTCAGCTGGTGGAATACGACCAGTGCCGGCGTCTGGCTGAAAACCTGCGCCAGCGGGCAGAACAAACGGCGCTTTTTGTGCGGCAGCCCCTGGTGCTGGAGTGGGACGATACCTATGCGCTGCATCATCCGGCGCAGATGCTGGTGGATAGCTGGCAGGCCCTGAACGGCCGGGCAGTCGTTCGTCCGGCGCAGCCCACACCGCAGCAATTCGAGCCGGTGGTGGCAGCACCGCAGGTCTCGGTGGTCAGCCGGGTGGTCCATATCCTGCGTCGGCTGGTGGGGGGCGGGGCTGCCCGGCTGGGGCAGCTGTTCACGCCCCGGCAATCCCGCAGTGCCAACATCGCTACCTTTCTGGCGCTGCTGGAGCTGGTGCGGGGCGGCCGGGTGCAGCTGGATGACGGCGGAGCGGTAACGCTGCGCCAGCCGGCTGGCAAAACCAGAAAAGGGGAGAGAGAATGAACCAGACTGAATTGAGTGCCGCTTTAGAGGCCATGCTTTTTGCCTATGGGGAACCCATTGGGGCGGACAAGCTGGCCCAGGCGCTGGGTCAGCCCCAGGCAGCGGTGGAAGCCGGACTGGAGAAGCTGCAGGCCAGCTATCTCCGCCCGTCCTGCGGACTGTGTCTTTTGCAGCTGGAAAACCGCTGGCAGCTGGCTTCTAAAAATCAGCAGGCTGTGTGGGTGCGCCGGGTGCTGGACACCCGCAAGGCGGTGCCCCTGGGACCGGCTGCGATGGAGACGCTGACCGTGATCGCTTACAATCAGCCGGTCTCCCGTGCATTCATTGAACAGGTGCGGGGGGTGGACTCCTCCTCCAGCGTGGCTAGTCTGCTGGATAAGGGGCTGATCGAGGAGGCAGGCCGTCTGGATCTGCCGGGCCGTCCGGTCAGTTTTCGGACCACCGATGTATTCCTGCGCACCTTTGGGCTTTCCAGCCTGGCGGAGCTGCCCCCCGTGCACCCACAGGAAGAGGAGGAAAGACCATGAGCGCATTTTTGGCTGTACTGGGCACGGTGCTGCTGTTTTTGGGCAAGCTGCTGCTGATCCTGGTGCTGCTTGTATTGGCGGTCGGCGTGGTTTTGCTGCTCTGCCCCTTCTGTGCCGATGTCTGCTGGGAGGGGGAGACCCTTACGGTCCGGGCGGGAGCAATGGGGCTGACCTTTCCAGTGTTCCAGTACCCAAAGCCGGAGCCTGCCGCTCCGCAGACACTGCCCACTGGCTGGCGCGGGAAGCTGAAAGCCCGGTTTGCGGCCTGGCGGGCCAAGCGCAAAGAGCGTGCCGCCAAAAAAACTGCGCCTGCTAAGCCAAAAGAATCCACCCCCCCAAAGCAAAAGGCAAAGCTGACCCTGCAAGTGGTCTGCACCCTGGCACGGGGCTGCGGGCGGATCATGGGGGCTGTGCTTGGGGCGCTGCGTTTTACAAAGATCGATGTCTGTCTGGGCGTCCGCGGAGAGGACCCCGCAGAGGCAGCCCGCAGCTATGGCCGTCTGAATGCCTGGCTTTACCCGGTGCTGGGCGTGCTGGACCGGACCTTTTACCTGCAATTTGACCGGTTTCGCATCCTGCCGGATTTTGGCGGGCCGGAGCCGTCCGTGCAGGACCACGTGTCGTTCCGGGTATCTGCCCAGGCTCTGTTTATCGTGATCACCACAGTGCAGGTGCTGATGGAGATGTGGAGGGAAAAAGTGCTGGACGTTTTCCTCTGAACTATGGTACAATACCCAGTGAGCAAGCTGTTTTCTCCGCTCTGTTTTTGACGGGGCGGGTTTTCCACACAGAGAAAAACAGAGAATCAAAGGAGGCCGATTGTTATGGCTGAGCATCCCATTCAAGGTTTGATGGACGTTACGATGGACAAGATCCATCAGATGGTGGACTCCAATACGATCATTGGCAAGGCGATCACTACCCCCGATGGCACCACGATCCTGCCGGTGTCCAAAGTGTCTTTTGGGTTCGCTTCCGGCGGCACGGACTTTGACGGCAAGAACGCCGCCAACCGGGAGCTGTTCGGCGGCGGTTCCGGCGCAGGAGTCAACATCCAGCCGGTGGCATTTCTGGTGGTCAAGGATGGCTGCGTGCGTACCATCCAGCTGTCCAATGCGTCCAACTCGGTGGATCGGGCACTGACCATGCTGCCGGAGCTGGTGGATAAGATCCTGGCAACGGTCAAAAAGGAGGAGGCTGCCCCCGCAGAGGGCAAGGCTGCTCCGCAGCAGCCGGAGCAGACGCCCCCGGCAGCACAGACGAACTGATTTTGCACCCCGGGTCCTTGCACCAGGGGTTTGAGCGCCGGGAGGCGCACAAAGGAGAGAAATTTTATGGCAGAAGAACGTATCCAGAAGATCATGAGCGAGCAGGGGCTGTGCTCCCGCCGGGCAGCAGAGCAGATCATTGCCGAAGGACGGGTCAAGGTCAATGGCCACCCGGTAAAAGTGGGGGACAAGATGGACCCCAACCGGGATATCCTGCACGTGGACGATGAGCGCATCTATATCCAAAAGGAGCAGAAGCTCTATTACCTGGCACTGTATAAGCCCCGCGGCTATGTCACCACTGCCAGCGATGAGCTGGGCCGTAAAACGGTGATGGACCTGGTGTCGGATATCCCCGCCCGGCTCTACCCGGTGGGCCGCCTGGATAAGGACAGCGAGGGCCTTTTGCTGATGACCAACGACGGCGCATTTGCCCAGGCGGTCACCCATCCGTCCGGCGGCATTTCCAAGCTGTACCGGGTCACGGTGCAGCCCCATGCAGATGAGGACCAGATCCTGCGTCTGAGCGCTGGTGTGGTGCTGGATGATGGGACCAAGACCCTGCCCTGCGCCATCAATGTGGTGTCGGACGAGCCGGGCCGTACCGTGATGGAAATGACCCTGAAAGAGGGCAAAAACCGTGAGATCCGCCGTATGTGTGAGGCTGTGGGTCTGGAAGTGGTGCGCCTGAAGCGCAACGCCGAAGGCGTGGTCAAGCTGGGAATGCTGGCTCCAGGCAAGTACCGGGAGCTGACCAAGCAGGAGGTATCCGGTCTGCGGGCTGCCGCTGCAAAGGGCCGCGCCCAGACCCGCAGCGCTGCCCAGGCAGCAGGCGGCTCGGTGCGCCGCACCCATAAGAAGAAGTGACTGCCTGCACGTTTTGTCGGTGCAGATGGTCGAATAGTACTTGTGAAACCAGGGAGAACATAGTATAATAGAGACAATTTTGAAAGCTTTTTAGACAAGCAGGAGGTCTTACCATGGCTTCAAAGAGCAACAAAGGAGCAATTCTCGCCAAGTTTTTTGACGACGGCCAGTACACCACGCTGTTTGCGGACGGCGCAGTGAGCGCGGCCAGCGGCTATGCGGCAGGCCAGCAGGCTTATGCCGTGTACCAGAACGGCGAGGCCGTCGCCGTCAAGGACGTTGAACGCAACATCAAGGTGCTGGAGCTGGCTGCACAGACTGGCTGCCCGGTGGTCACCTTCTATGACTCGGTGGGCGCAAAGCTGGCCGAGGGTCTGGATGTGCTGACTGCGGGTTCCAAGCTGAACGCTGCCATCGCAAAGGTGTCCGGTGTTGTGCCGCAGGTGGCAGTGGTGCTGGGCGTTTGCGGCGGCACCAGTGCGCTGAACGCTGCCAGCGCCGATGTGTGCGTGGTGGCAAAGGACGCAGAGCTGTTCTTCACCCCGCCGTTCACCTCTGCCGCAAAGGGCGATAAGGCTGCTGCCGCTGGCACCGCCGAGGCTGCCGCTAAGGCAGGCGTGGCCTCTGTCCTGGCAGAGGATGCCGAGGCTGCTGCGGAGACGGCTGCCCACATTGTGGGTCTGCTGCCCGCCAACAACCTGACCGGTCCCGCTGTGTTCGAGTTCGAGCAGCCCTCCACCGTGCTGGCTGCTGGTACTGCTCCCGCTAAGTCGGTTGCAGCTGTGGTGGATAAGGACAGCACCGTGGAGCTGTATGCTGGTTTTGGCAAGGCTGTGTACACTGCTTTTGCTACCATCGGCGGCAGCGCTGTGGGCGTGGTGGCCGTCAGCGGCCAGCTGTGCCACAACTGCGTGTCCAAGGCTTCCCGCTTTGTCCGCCTGTGCGACGCCTTCAATGTGCCGGTGCTGACCATTGTGGACGCTGAGGGCTTTGCACCCAGCTGCTCCGAGGACATTGCCGGCGGCATCCGCGAGGCTGCCCGCCTGGCTGCTACGTATGCCGACGCTACCACCACCAAGATCTGCCTGCTGGCTGGCAAGGCTGTGGGCCCGGTCTACACCGCTCTGGCCTGCGCCGACCTGCGCATTGCTGTGGAGGGCTGCCTGGTCAGCCCGCTGGAGCCCAGCGCAGCGGTCTCTGTCCTGTATAAGGACGAGATCGACGCATCCGATAATATCATCGCCGCAACCAACGCGAAGGCTGCCGAGTACACTGCCCAGCAGTGCAGCGCTGCCGCCGCCGTGGCTGCCGGTGCAGCCGATCTGACCTGCGACGCCGCTGGTGCCCGGGCCAGTGTCGTAGCCGCACTGGAGATCCTCAGCAACAAGCGCGCCTCCCGTCTGCCCAAGAAGCACGGCAACATGGCGCTGTAATTTTGACCGTATACGATTACATCTGATGATCTGATTCAGGAGGGTTCTTCGATGAAGTACTATAACATTACCGTCAATGGCGTTGCTTACAGCGTCTCCGTGGAGGAGACTGCAGCAGGTGCTGCCCCCGTGGCTGCCGCCCCGGCCGCTGCTCCTGCCGCTCCGGCTGCTCCGGCTCCGGCCGCTCCTGCTGCACCCAAGGCCCCGGCTGCTCCGGCTGCTGCCGGCGCTGTCTCGGTCAAGGCTCCCATGCCCGGCAACATCCTGGATGTCAAGGTGGCAGCGGGCGCTTCCGTTAAGGCGGGCGACGTGCTGGTGATCCTGGAAGCCATGAAGATGGAGAACGAGATCCTGGCTCCTCAGGACGGCACCGTTGCATCCGTCAACGTCAACAAGGGCGACACGGTCAACTCCGGCGACGTGCTGGTCTCCATGAACTAAGAGAGAGGTGACAATCATGGCGAAAAAGCCGATCAAAGTGACCGAGGTGGTCCTGCGCGATGCCCACCAGTCTCTGCTGGCCACCCGCATGACCCTGGATGAGATGCGCCCGATCCTGCCCGAGATGGACAAGATCAACTACTTCTCTGTGGAGTGCTGGGGCGGCGCTACTTTCGATAGCTGCATCCGCTTTTTGGATGAGGACCCCTGGGACCGCCTGCGCGTGCTGCGCAAGGAGCTGCCCCACCAGAAGCTGCAGATGCTGTTCCGTGGTCAGAACATGCTGGGCTACCGTCCCTACGCAGATGACGCAGTGGAGTACTTTGTGCAGAAGTCTGTCGCCAACGGCATCGATGTGATCCGTATCTTTGACGCACTGAACGACGCCCGCAACCTCCAGACCGCCATCAAGGCTGCCAACAAGGAGGGCGCTCATGTCCAGGGCTGCATCAGCTACACCCTGAGCCCGGTGCATAACAACGACTACTTCGCTTCCTACGCCAAGACCCTGGAGGAGATGGGTGCAAACTCCATCTGCATCAAGGATATGGCTGGCCTGCTGACCCCCTACACCTGCTATGAGCTGGTGAAGAAGCTGAAGGAGACCGTCTCCATCCCTGTGGATATCCACAGCCACTACACCGCCGGTCTGGCCTCCATGTCCATCCTGAAGGGCATCGAGGCAGGTGCAGATATCATTGATACTGCTATGAGCCCCCTGAGCCTGGGCACCAGCCATATGCCCACCGAGAGCCTGGTGGCTGCTCTG
>OHCD01000434.1_pt1 | contig 24157 bp, 17 predicted proteins | sample 1577561 | NCBI WGS metagenome assembly OHCD01 (sample SAMEA3879510, study PRJEB24766) | human gut metagenome | biome: human-associated habitat; feature: feces | place: USA | collected 1985/1987 | reverse complement strand
CGGCCCGTTCAAGGACTTCAACGGCCGCATCGAGGCCGTCGACTACGACAAGAGCCGTCTCCAGGTCTTCGTGTCCATTTTCAGCCGCGAAACGCTGGTGGACCTCGACTTCAACGAAGTCGAAAAAATCTAAAAAAATTCTGGCGTGTCGCTTGCACACCGATTTTTTCGGTGGTATAGTGCACGCCTTTCTCACACATACATGGGGAGCTCAAGCAATTGAGCGCATGAACCCATAAGGAAATTTAACGATGGCTAAGAAGATCATCGGCTTTATCAAGCTGCAGGTGCCGGCTGGTAAGGCCAACCCCTCGCCTCCTATCGGTCCGGCTCTCGGTCAGCGCGGTCTGAACATCATGGAGTTCTGCAAGGCCTTTAACGCTAAGACGCAGGGCATGGAAGCTGGTCTTCCGATCCCGGTCGTCATCACCGCGTACGCCGACAAGAGCTTCACGTTCATCATGAAGACCCCGCCGGCCACGATCCTGATCAAGAAGGCTGCCAAGATCCAGAAGGGTTCTTCCCGTCCGAACACGGAAAAGGTCGCCAAGATCACGCGCGCTCAGGCTGAAGAAATCGCCAAGACGAAGGCTCCGGACCTTACCGCTGCCGACATCGACGCTGCTGTTCGTACGATCGCTGGTTCCGCTCGTTCCATGGGCATCATTGTGGAGGGTCTGTAATGGCTAAGCTTTGCAAGCGCATGAAGGCTCTCAACGCCAAGGTCGAAGCCAACAAGCTTTACACCGCTGTTGAAGCTCTCGAACTCATCAAGGAAACGGCTGTTGCCAAGTTCGACGAATCTGTCGACGTGGCCGTCCAGCTCGGCATCGATCCGCGCAAGTCCGACCAGGCCGTCCGCGGCGCTGTCGTGATGCCGGAAGGCACGGGCAAGACCGTTCGCGTTGCCGTGTTCACCCAGGGCGCCAAGGCTGAAGAAGCTCTTGCCGCCGGCGCCGATATCGTCGGTTTCGACGACCTCGCCGCCAAGGTCAAGGCCGGTGAGCTCGACTTCGACGTCGTCATCGCCTCCCCGGATGCGATGCGCGTTGTCGGCCAGCTCGGCCAGATCCTCGGCCCGCGCGGCCTGATGCCGAACCCGAAGGTCGGTACTGTCACCCCGAACGTTGCCCAGGCTGTCAAGAACGCCAAGGCCGGTCAGGTCCAGTTCCGCGCCGACAAGGCTGGTATCATCCACGCCCCGATCGGTCGTGCCTCCTTCACGGCTGACCGCCTCCAGAAGAACCTGGTGGCTCTCATCGACCAGCTCAACAAGCTGAAGCCGGCTTCCTCGAAGGGCCAGTACCTCCGCAAGGTTGCCGTCTCCTCCACGATGGGCATCGGTGTTCGCGTTGATATCGGTTCTATCAACAACTAATGAACCAAACATAACGGGGTCGGTCCTCCGTTGGTCAGGGCAACCTGATCAGGACGCTGCGAAAGCGGCGAGACCGGAAAAGAGAAATCTTTTCTCGAGACCGTGAGGTCTCAAGGGCTTTGGGTGACGGGGCCGAGCAATCGGGCCCGTCGCTGTCAAAGACCGCTGGAGAAGCAAAGGTCAACAATTCTCTGAAAGCAACGAAGAGATTGACACCGGCGCTTTTTAATGGGCTTGTGAACTTCACTGCCGATGCTTTCACGGCAGTGGGATGACCGCCAAGTCGTCCAGCGCAGACGGTAAACCGAAGAGAGATATTGCGTTGTGTTTCAGACCACAAGCTCGTGTGCTTGTGTAAAAAATCAGCCAAAACTCTCAGAAGTATGCCGGTTATTTGAAAACCGGTGTCCTCGCAAGGGGACACCTCTGAGTGGAGCCAGACCATGGGTCTTAATCGTCAAGATAAGGCTGCTGTCATTGAAGAAGTCGCTGGCATCGTTGCCAACTCTTCCTCGATCGTCATCGCCGAATACCGTGGGCTGAGCGTTGAGGCCGTCACGAAGCTTCGTGCTGAAGCACGTAAGAACAATGTGACGTTGCGTGTTGTCAAGAACACGTTGGTTCGCCGCGCCGTCGAAGGTACGGAATTTGCCGGACTCGCTGACCAGTTCGTTGGTCCGCTCGTCTACGGCTTCTCCGCCGACCCGGTTGCTGCCGCCAAGGTTCTCGTCAATTTCGCCAAGGACAACGACAAGCTCGTTATCAAGGGCGGCGCGATGGCCAACACCGTCATGGATGTTGAAGCCGTCAAGCAGCTCGCTACGATGCCGAGCCGTGAAGAACTCCTTGCCAAGTTGATGGCTACGATGAACGAACCTATCGCCAAGTTCGTCCGCACCATCAACGAAGTCCCGGCCCGCTTTGTGCGTACCGTGGCTGCCGTGCGCGATGCCAAGGAACAGGCTGCTGCCTAACCTAAACTTTTTTTAAACAAAACACTACGTAATACGGAGCTATAAAATGGCCCTTACCAATGAAGAAATCCTCGAAGCGATCGCTTCCAAGACCGTTCTCGAAATCTCCGAACTCATCAAGATGATGGAAGAAAAGTTCGGCGTTTCCGCTGCTGCCGCTGCTGTCGCCGTTGCCGCCCCGGCCGCTGGCGCTGCCGCCGCTGCTGAAGAAAAGACGGAATTCGACGTCGTTCTCGAATCCGCCGGTTCCAACAAGATCGCCGTCATCAAGGTCGTTCGCGAAATGACCGGCCTCGGCCTCAAGGAAGCCAAGGACCTCGTCGAAGGCGCTCCGAAGGCTGTCAAGGAAGGCCTCCCGAAGGCTGACGCCGAAGCTGCTGCCAAGAAGCTCGAAGAAGCCGGCGCCAAGGTCGCTCTCAAGTAATTTTTACTTGATTTGACTGAACAAAGCGAGCACAATTAAAGTCGCTCGCTTTGTTTTTCAGAGTCTCCCGAAAGGGAGACTTTGAACTATGTTCTCCCAGGATGGAGAATGGAGTTCAAAGTCTTTCTTCTTTGATGAACCGCTTAACTTGAAATATCCCCATATCCGCCGCGCGGGTTCAACCGACAGGTTGTGCTTCCCGAGCGGCTTTTGGCGTCCATAGAGTTTGCGTTCATCAATTTTTGGTTCATCCCTCAATGTCGAACGGAGTGTCCATGTCGTACTCGTTCACTGAAAAGAAGCGCATCCGCAAGAGCTTTGCCTCTCGCCCGAGCGTCCTTGAAGTGCCTTCCCTGCTTGATACTCAGCTTCGTTCCTACGAAGAATTTCTGCAGGCGGACGTTGCCCCGAACAAGCGCAATACCGAATACGGTTTGCAGGCAGCGTTTACTTCCATCTTCCCGATTACCAGCCACAACGGTTACGCACGTCTTCGCTTCGTCGATTACGAGCTTGCTGAACCGGAATTCGACGTCGCCGAGTGCCAGCTCCGCGGCCTGACGTTCTGCAGCCGTCTTCGCGCCAAGATCCAGCTGGAAATCTTTGACCGCGATGCCGCCAAGCCCGAGACGCTGAAGGAAATTCGCGAAAATGACGTCTACATGGGCGAAATCCCGCTCATGACGGAGAAGGGCTCGTTCATCATCAACGGCACGGAACGCGTCATCGTCAGCCAGCTGCACCGTTCGCCCGGCATTTTCTTTGAACATGACAAGGGCAAGACGCACTCCTCCGGCAAGCTGCTCTTCTCGGCTCGCGTGATTCCTTACCGCGGCTCCTGGCTTGACTTCGAATTCGACGCCAAGGACATCCTGTACTTCCGCGTCGACCGCCGCCGCAAGATGCCCGGCACGATTCTGCTCAAGGCCCTCGGCCTGACGCCGGAAGACATCCTTGCGCGCTTCTTCACGTTCGACGAAATCACGATCAACGCCAACGGCGCCTCCCTTCCGTTCGTTCCCGAACGCCTGAAGGGCCAGACCGTCAGCTTCCCGATCATTGCCGACGGCAAGGAAGTGGTGCCCGCCGACAAGCGCATCACCGCCAAGCACATCCGCGACCTGACGAAGGCCGGCGTGACGAGCATTCCCGTTCCCGACGAATATGTTCTCGGCCGCGTTCTCGGCAAGAACATCGTTGACGAGGAAACAGGTGAAGTCATTGCCAACTGCAACGACGAAATCACGCCCGATCTTCTTTCCCAGCTCCGCGTCGCCAAGATCAAGACGATCTTCACGATCTTCACGAACGAACTCGACCACGGTTCCTACATCTCGTCCACGCTTCGTCTGGACGACACGCCGGATCAGCTCGCCGCACGCGTCGCGATCTACCGCATGATGCGTCCGGGCGAACCGCCCACGGAAGACGCTGTCGAGGCTCTGTTCAACCGTCTCTTCTTCGATGCCGAAGCGTACGATCTGTCCCGCGTCGGCCGCATGAAGGTCAATGCCCGTTTCGGCCGTGAAGGCGCTACGGGTTCCATGACGCTTACCCGCGAAGACATCATCGACACGATGGCCGTCCTCGTTGCCCTGCGCAACGGTCAGGACACCGTCGAGCTCTTTGATGCCGACGGCGTGGCCCGCACCTGCGTGGTCAACGGCGTCGACGACATCGACCACCTGTCGAACCGCCGCGTCCGCACGGTGGGCGAGCAGCTTTCGAACCAGTTCTCGGTGGGTTTCGTGCGCATGGCGCGTACCATCCGCGAGCGTATGAACGTGCGTGACAACGAAGTCTTCACGCCGGTGGATCTGATCAACGCCAAGACGCTTTCGTCGGTAATCAACTCGTTCTTCGGCACCTCGCAGCTCTCGCAGTTCATGGACCAGATCAACCCGCTGGCCGAAATCACGCACAAGCGTCGTCTGTCGGCCCTCGGTCCCGGCGGTCTTTCGCGTGACCGTGCCGGTTTCGAAGTCCGCGACGTGCACTACACGCACTACGGCCGTCTCTGTCCGATCGAGTCTCCCGAAGGCCCGAACATCGGTTTGATTTCGTCGCTCTGCGTCTATGCCAAGATCTCCGACATGGGATTCATCGAGACTCCTTACCGTACCGTGACCAACGGACAGGTGGATCTCAACAATGCCGATATCAAATATTATTCGGCCGAAGAGGAGGAGGGGCAGGTGGTCGCCCAGTCGAATGTTCCGATCGACGACGAGGGCCATTTCCTGCAGCCCGACCGCATCAAGGCCCGTGAAGGCGCCGATTTCCCCGTTGTGACGGCCCAGGAGGTGACGCTCATGGACGTAGCTCCGAACCAGATCGCGTCGATCGCGGCGAGCCTGATTCCCTTCCTGGAGCACGACGATGCGAACCGTGCCCTCATGGGATCGAACATGATGCGCCAGGCCGTGCCGCTGGTGACCTGCGAGTCGCCGATCGTCGGTACGGGTATCGAAAAGGATATGATCTCCGACAGCCGCATTCAGATCATCGCCGAGGGCGACGGTGAGGTGGTATTTGCGGATGCAACCAAGATTCAGATCAAATACCAGCGGACGGAAGAGGAGGTGATCTGCTCGTTCGAGCCGGAAATTACGACTTATGAACTGCCTCGCTACCGTCGTACGAACCAGAATACGTCGATCACGTTGAAACCGGCCGTTCTGACGGGTGACAAGGTGACCAAAGGCCAGATCCTGACCGAAGGTTATTCGACGCAGAAGGGCGAGTTGGCGTTGGGGCGTAACCTGAAGGTGGCTTTCATGCCTTGGAAGGGTTACAACTTCGAGGATGCCATCGTGATTTCGGAGCGTATCCAGCGCGAGGACATTTTCACTTCGGTCCATGTCGATGAGTACATCATGGAGGTCCGCGACACCAAGCGCGGCGTCGAGGAGCTGACCTCGGATATTCCGAACGTGAGCGAGGACGCTACCAAGGATCTGGATGCCAACGGTATTATCCGTATAGGTGCTAACGTGCATCCGGGGGACATCCTGATCGGTAAGATCACTCCGAAAGGCGAGAGCGATCCTTCGCCCGAGGAGAAGCTGCTCCGTGCGATCTTCGGCGACAAGGCCGGCGACGTGAAGGACGCTTCGCTCAAGGCGCAGCCGTCGTTGCACGGTGTGGTGATCGACACGAAGCTTTACAGCCGTGCCGGCAAGGAGAACAAGCGTGCGGGAAAGAGCTCGGAGAAGCTGCAGATTGAGAAGCTCGACGAGAAGTTCGCAGCCCAGGTCGCCGACCTGACCAAGCAGCTCGTAAACAAACTTTATACGCTGCTTCAGGGCAAGACGACTACGGGTATCACCGATTACTTCGGCGTCGAGTTGTATCCCGCCGGCACGAAGTTCACGCAGAAACTGCTGGATGAACTCTCCCGCAAAGTTACCGACGAGAAGTCGGGCGTTGCGATGGGGTACCTGAATCTCGGTACCTGCAAGTGGACGGGCGACAGCCACCTCGATGGGTTGGTAGAGAAGACGATCAACAACTATACGATCGAATGGAAGAAGGCCGACGCTGCGATCAAGCGTGAGAAATACAACCTCACCAACGGCGACGAACTTCCCCAGACGGGCGTGATCCAGATGGCCAAGGTCTATATCGCCAAGAAGCGCAAGCTGAAGGTGGGCGACAAGATGGCGGGACGCCACGGCAACAAGGGTATCGTGGCCCGTGTCGTGCGCGACGAGGATATGCCGTTCCTCGAGGACGGTACGATCGTCGATATCTGCCTGAACCCGCTGGGTGTGCCTTCGCGTATGAACCTCGGTCAGATTTACGAAACCGTGCTCGGCTGGGCCGGCAAGGAGCTGGGACTGAAGTTCGCGACGCCTATTTTCGACGGTGCTTCGCTCGACCAGATCAATGAATATACGGCGAAGGCGGGTATTCCGCGCAGCGGACGTACTTACCTGTACGACGGCGGTACGGGCGAGAAGTTCGACCAGCCGGCTACGGTGGGTGTGATCTACATGCTCAAGCTCGGCCACATGATCGACGACAAGATGCACGCGCGTTCGATCGGTCCCTACTCGCTCATCACGCAGCAGCCGCTCGGCGGTAAGGCGCAGTTCGGCGGTCAGCGTTTCGGTGAGATGGAGGTTTGGGCGCTCGAAGGATTCGGCGCCGCCAATATCCTGCAGGAGATCCTGACCATCAAGTCGGATGACGTGATGGGTCGTGCCAAGGCTTACGAGGCCATCGTCAAAGGCGACAACCTGCCCAAGCCGGGTATTCCCGAGGCAATGAACGTGTTGCTGCACGAGTTGCGCGGTCTGGCCCTTTCGGTCAAGCTGGAGTAAGGGAAGGTAGGTAGTAGTATATAGAGGATAAGAAAAAAGCATTGCATTATGTCATTCAATAAAGACAATAAAGTGAATAACGGTTACAGCTCCATTTCGATCGGACTGGCTTCGCCGGAAGAGATTCTGGCGCAGTCGAGCGGCGAGGTGCTGAAGCCCGAAACCATTAACTATCGTACCTACAAGCCTGAACGCGACGGTCTTTTCTGCGAGCGTATCTTCGGTCCCGTGAAAGACTACGAGTGCCATTGCGGCAAGTACAAGCGTATCCGTTACAAGGGCATCGTCTGCGACCGTTGCGGCGTGGAGGTGACCGAGAAAAAGGTGCGCCGCGAGCGCATGGGCCACATTTCGCTGGTGGTGCCGGTGGTGCATATCTGGTATTTCCGCTCCCTGCCCTCGAAGATCGGCTATCTGCTGGGTATCCCTTCCAAGAAGCTGGAGGCGATCATCTATTACGAGCGCTATGTGGTAATCAACGCCGGTGCTGCCGCCGAGCAGGGTGTGGAACGGTTGCAGACCCTTTCGGAGAAAGAGTATCTGGACATCGTGGGCGCGCTGCCGAAGGGCAACCAGTCGCTCGATGACAGCGATCCCAACAAGTTCGTGGCCCAGATGGGTGCCGAGGCGATCTATACGTTGCTTCAGCAGGTCGATCTGGATTCCATGTCCTATGCCCTGCGTCACAAGGCTTCGACGGAAACCTCGCAGCAGCGCAAGAGCGAGGCGCTCAAATGCCTGAATGTGATCGAGATGTTCCGTGCTTCGGAAGGCCGGAACAAACCCGAGTGGATGGTGCTGAAGGTGCTGCCGGTGATTCCTCCCGAGCTGCGCCCGCTGGTGCCGCTGGACGGCGGACGTTTCGCTACGTCGGATCTGAACGACCTCTACCGTCGCGTCATCATCCGTAACAACCGTCTGAAGCGTCTGATCGAGATCAAGGCTCCGGAGGTGATTCTGCGCAACGAGAAACGTATGTTGCAGGAGGCGGTCGATTCGCTGTTCGACAACTCGCGCAAGAGCAACGCCGTGAAGAACGAAAGCAACCGTGCCCTCAAGTCGCTGTCCGACTCGCTCAAGGGCAAGCAGGGTCGCTTCCGTCAGAACCTGTTGGGTAAGCGTGTCGATTATTCGGCCCGTTCGGTCATCGTCGTCGGTCCTGAACTGAAGATGCACGAGATGGGTATTCCGAAGGATATGGCGGCCGAACTCTACAAGCCGTTCGTAATCCGCAAACTCATCGAGCGCGGTATCGTCAAGACGGTGAAATCGGCCAAGAAGATCATCGACCGGAAAGACCCCGTTATCTGGGGTATTCTGGAGAACGTCATCAAGGGGCATCCGGTGCTGATGAACCGTGCCCCGACGTTGCACCGTCTGGGTATCCAGGCCTTTCAGCCCAAATTGATCGAGGGCAAGGCCATGCAGCTGCACCCGTTGGCTTGTACGGCGTTCAACGCCGACTTCGACGGTGACCAGATGGCCGTGCATCTGCCGCTGGGCAATGCCGCCATTCTGGAGGCCCAGCTGCTCATGCTCGGTTCGCACAACGTCCTGAACCCCGCGAACGGCGCTCCTATCACCGTGCCTTCGCAGGACATGGTTCTCGGTCTGTACTATATCACCAAGCCCCGCAAGGGCGTCAAAGGCGAAGGCCTTACTTTCTATGGTCCCGAGGAGGCGATCATCGCTTACAACGAGAAGCGGGCCGATCTGCATGCGCAGGTGAAATGTATGGTCAGCGACGTGGACGAGAACGGCAACAAGGTGCGGGTACTGAAGGAAACGACTATCGGCCGCATCCTGTTCAACCAGGTGGTGCCCGAAGAGGTCGGTTATATCAATGAGGTGCTTACCAAGCGTTCGCTGCGCGACATTATCGCCGTGGTGATGAAGAAGGCGGGTGCCGACAAGGTGGCTGCATTCCTCGACGATATCAAGGCGATGGGGTACCAGATGGCCTTCCAGGGCGGTCTGTCGTTCAACCTCGATGCCGTTATTATTCCCGAGGAGAAGGAGAAACTGGTCCAGGAGGGATACGAGCGTGCCGACGAGGTGATCGAATCCTACAACATGGGTCTTATCACCAACAACGAACGCTACAACCAGATCATCGACATCTGGACCAATATCAATACGAAACTCACCAAGACGGTGATCGACACCCTGATCAAGGATGACGACGGTTTCAACCCGGTCTATATGATGCTGGACTCCGGAGCCCGCGGTTCGAAGGAGCAGATCCGTCAGCTTTCGGGTATGCGCGGTCTGATGGCCAAGCCGCAGAAGTCTGGTGTCGAGGGCGGTCAGCAAGTTATCGAAAACCCGATTCTCTCGAACTTCAAGGAGGGTCTTTCGGTGCTCGAATACTTCATCTCTACGCACGGTGCCCGTAAGGGTTTGGCCGATACGGCGCTGAAAACGGCCGATGCCGGTTACCTGACGCGCCGTCTGGTGGACGTTGCGCAGGATGTAATCATCAACGAGGAGGATTGCGGTACGCTGCGCGGTTTGACGGCTACGGCCATCAAGCGCAACGACGACGTGGTGCAGACGCTCTACGATCGCATCCTGGGCCGCACGGCTCTGAACGATGTGATTCACCCGCTCACGGGCGAGGTGCTCTGCAAGGCCGGTGAGGAGATCACGGAGTCGATTGCCGAGGCCATCGAGAAATCGCCGCTGGAGTCCGTCGAAATCCGTTCGGTGCTTACCTGCGAATCGCGTCGCGGCGTTTGTGCGAAGTGCTACGGACGCAACCTGGCTACGGCCCGCATGGTACAGCGTGGCGAAGTGGTTGGCGTCATCGCGGCACAGTCCATCGGTGAGCCGGGTACGCAGCTGACCCTCCGTACGTTCCACGTCGGCGGTGTGGCGGCCGGTACGGCTGTCGAGACCAATGTGGTTTCGAAATACGAAGGTCGTCTGGAGATCGACGAGCTTCGCACCGTGAAGGGCAAGAACCCGCAGGGCGAAGCCGTGGACATCGTCATTTCGCGTCAGTCGGAGTTCCGCATCGTGGATCCCAAGACCGAAATCGTGCTTTATACGCACAACCTGCCTTACGGTTCGATGCTCTATATGAGCGACGGTGCCGAAGTCAAGAAGGGCGACATGATCTGCGAGTGGGATCCGTACAACGCGGTAATCATCTCCGAGCATGAGGGTAAAGCTGTTTATGACAGTGTTATCGAGGGTGTTACTTACCGTGACGAGCGCGATGAGCAGACCGGTCTTTCGGAGAAGGTAATCATCGAATCCAAGGATAAGACCAAGAACCCCGTGATCAAGGTGATCAACAAGGAGGGCGAAGAGGTCAAATCCTACAACTTGCCGGTGTCGGCCCACGTGGTTGTCAAGGACAATGCGAAGATCAAGGCCGGCGATATCCTGATCAAGATCCCGCGTGCCGTCGGCAAGTCGGGCGGCGATATCACCGGTGGTCTGCCGCGTGTTACGGAGTTGTTCGAGGCCCGCAACCCGTCCAATCCGGCCATCGTTTCGGAGATCGACGGCGAGGTGACCTTCGGCAAGATCAAGCGCGGTAACCGTGAGATCATCATCACGTCAAAAGAAGGTGACGTACGCCGTTACCTGGTGCCGCTGTCGCGTCAGATCATCGTTCAGGAGAACGACTACGTGAAGGCCGGCGGTGCGCTTTCGGACGGTGCCATTACCCCGAGCGATATTCTCAATATCCTGGGTCTGACGAAGGTGCAGGAGTACATCGTCAATGAGGTGCAGGAGGTGTACCGTATGCAGGGCGTGAAGATCAACGACAAGCATTTCGAGGTGATCGTACGCCAGATGATGTCGAAAGTCAAGATCGAAGATCCGGGTGATACCCGCTTCTTCGAGGATCAGATCGTCGATAAATGGGAGTTTATGGACGTGAACGACGAGCTTTATGACAAGGTGGTCGTAACGGATGCCGGCGACTCTACGGCCGTACAGCCGGGGCAGATTATCTCGATGCGCAAGTTGCGTGATGAGAATTCGAGCCTCAAGCGTCGTGACCTGAATCTCGTCAAGGAGCGTGATATCGTTCCTGCGACTTCCACGCAGATTCTGCAGGGTATTACCCGTGCCGCATTGCAGACTTCGAGCTTCATTTCGGCCGCTTCCTTCCAGGAGACGACCAAGGTGCTGAACGAAGCTGCGATCCAGGGCAAGGTCGATCCGTTGGAGAACCTGAAGGAGAACGTGATTTGCGGCCACCTGATTCCCGGTGGTACCGGTATGCGGGAGTACGACAATCTGGTCGTAGGATTGAAGGAGGATCTGGAGGCGATTCAGGCTGCCAAGTAATAGATAATTTTTATCATAATCGAACGGGAGCGGACGGAAAGTCTGCTCCCGTTTTTTATGGGGTTTTGTCACCTGCTTCCGGAAGATGGCGGACTTCGTTGCGGAGTTTTTTGGTCGCTTCGCAGTTCAAGCCATGTCGGGCGAATAACCGGGACACCGAATTGTTCTGGCTCGTTTTTGTGGCTGCAATGGAAGAAACCGGATCGAACGAAACTATTTCGGATGTCGATATGATCGGTGGTATGCCGTTGAAAGCTGGCTTTCGATCGGATTATATGGGGAGCAATATGCAAACAGGACGACCGGGTAGGTCGTCCTGAAGAGAAGATAGTAGCTCCACCGCGACTCGAACGCGAATTTGAAGTTTAGGAAACTTCCGTTCTATCCCTTGAACTATGGAGCCTTGTAAAGCTGTCCGGCTTCTTCCCGAAGTCGTTTCGGCCGGGAGGAATCGTTGGCTTTCGATCGGGAAGCGTGTGTCGTGCCGGAGATCCCGATAAACAGAAACAGTGCGTACCGGGAAAGTACGCACTGCAAATATAGTGATTTTTACGGGAAATCGGGGCGGTTTTAGAATTTCAGGTTCACTCCGATAGCGAAAGTGTGCGCCGACAGGGAATAGTTGCCCGAAAAAGGCTGGATCGCCTTGTCGTTTGCCGTGGTATGAGCCTGGATTTTCGCTTGCTCCGGGGCCATTCCGCCTGCGATGAGCTGCCCGTATGTCTGTGCATAGACCGCTTTGTAAGTGAGTGAATTGTAGTAGTCGCACGATCCCGTCCGCTCCGGGTCTGCCGAGGTGATATATCCGTATGCCAGATCGATCGATACGTTTTTGCAGGGGTTGATCGTCACGCCGGCCGTGTAGGATACTTTGGTCATCGAAGGGGTTTCGGGGTTGAGGAAATCGCTCCGTACGGGGCTTTCATCTACGTACATACCCAGGCGTGCCGTGACGAATTTGCAGGCGTGGTATTGGACGCCGATACGGGTGGCCACCGTGTTCTTATAGTTCTTGATGCTCGTCGGCAGATCGTAAACCGATGCCCCGGTCGTCGGGTCGGTAATATCTACGTGGAGCGATTTATAGGCGCTCCACAGGACGTATTGGATGTCGAAAGCCATTTCCCACTTCGGGGTCGGTCGGAAGCCCACGCCCCAAGCGAGGTTGGCCGGCAGCGGGAGTTCCGTTTCGACGCAAGCGCTGCTCAAGTCGGGAATCATTCCCGTTGCCTGGAGGACCTGCCCGATTTCGGGAGAGGCATACAGGAGGTTGGCCGTGCCGCTTGCCACTTTCATCTTCACTTTCGAACGATAGGAGAAACCAAGGGTCCATTCCGGGGTGATGTCCCACAGGATACCTACGTTTACGCCGATCGCAGTTTTGGCGTCGCCTTTGATCCGGGCGGATACCAGGGAGCGATCTCCTGCCTGGGTGAACAGTTCGGCGTATTGTCCCTGCCCTGCGGCGGTCAGCAATCCGGCGATCGTATTGTTCGTCGCTTCGCCGACGGGGAACATGGAGCGCGACAGGTCGAACGTACCCCAGGTGATCGTCATGCCGACACCTACCGAGAGTTTATCCCAGAATTTGTAGGAGATCGTCGGCTGCAATGTATAGGCTTGCAGGTCGATGCTTTGGATCAGATGTGCTCCGACCCAGTTGTCGCCCCAGTTCATAGACGAGCCGTAAGGGGTATAAAATCCCAGGCCGACGGCCAGATTTTTGGTGGCTTTGTAGTTGAAATAGGCGTAGAGCGGCGTCGAAATCTTGTTGTCCGAGTGGGCTTGGATCTGCGGATTGCCCCGGTAGTCGTTGTTCGACAGGTACGTTGCATTGGATTTGATGCCCGTGATGCCGACCGAGAAGGAGAATCGGGAGGTTTGGAAGGCGGTTCCCGCCGGGTTGAAGTAGATCGACTCGGAATTGAGTTTCATACCTGTTCCCACGTGTCCCATTCCCAACTGTTTTGCACTCAAGGTATTGACTTGGTAGCCTTCGGCGCAGACCGCCGTTGCGAACAGCAGGGCCGAGATCGTTAGTAGCAGTTGCTTCATAATCAAAGTTTTAGTTGATAATTTGAAAAATATATTGATTTCTGTGGTAAGTTTATGCGCTCGGACGAGTTTCGGAGCGATTCTCATCCATGCTTTCAAAAATGCTTGTCTTAAAACGGAGCAAAAGTACGAAAACAAAGTCGAGTAGGAAAATATTTTGTTCGTAATTTCTTAAAAAGTGGACTAAAATGGATATAATTGGTCAGAATTGGATTCGATTCGAAAATAACAGGAAAGTAAAATACCGTTGTTCGAGATCAGATTTCATTGTTTCAGGACGTTTTTTTGATCGGGGGACTTGGAATTACCCGGAGGAAAGATTTGGCAGAATCGAAAATCCGTTATACTTTTGCACTCGGAGAGATGGCAGAGTGGTCGATTGCGGCGGTCTTGAAAACCGTTGAGCTGCGAGGCTCCGGGGGTTCGAATCCCTCCCTCTCCGCAAACGACCGGGAGGTCGGCTGGGTTGCAAACGATATTCGTTTGCAACCTTTTTGTTTTTCGGAGGCAACGAATTTATTCGGAGCGTTTCGGGATCGTCCGTAGTGCGGACGGCCGACGGCCGGGTATTGGCAGGGATATGTGGCTCTTCGGTCGGTCGCGGGAAGGCGGGCCGCAACTCGATCTTTGTCTTGTCTGTCGGAAGTTGGGAAAAGTTATTATCCGGGGTTTCGAAATCGACTACCCGGTGACGGACGAGATGTTTGCCCGGCCGGAATAGCGTTTTTTTAGCTGGTGCGGGTATCGGCGTTGTGAAGATTCGTGTTAAAGAAAAAAGCCTCCGTTCGAACGGAGGCTTTTTTCTTGCAGGCGGAAGGATCTACTTCGTAGAAGCGGCTCTCTTCTCCTTGATACGGGCTTTCTTACCCGTCAGGTTGCGCAGGTAGTAGATGCGTGCGCGACGAACCACGCCCTGCTTGTTTACCTCGATGCTCTCGATGTGGGGCGAATAGAGGGGGAAGATACGCTCGACGCCGATGCCGTTGGAGATCTTGCGGATCGTGAACATCTTGGTCTTGCCCGTACCCTTGATCTGGATAACTACGCCGCGGAAGCTCTGCAGGCGCTCCTTGTTACCCTCGACGATCTTGTACGTAACGGTGATCGTATCACCGGCCTGGAACGACGGAACATCCGTCTTGGTCCACATCTGCTCGTTGACGAGCCGGATTACTGCATCCTTGTTCATTGTTGCAACAATTTTTTTGATGATTTCTGCGTTCAACATTATCGCTGTGTTTGCCTACCATGCAGGGATCTTACTCTGCAATCCTCCGAAAATCAACGGATTGATGTTCCCGGTCGTGGCTTCGCACCCAATATAAGAGGTTGATACGGTCCGCAAATATAGAAACTTTTTCCCAAACGGGCAATCGGCTGTCTAAAAAATAGATGACTCCGCAGCCGGACCGATTGTGCGGCGATGCCGGCTGCGGCGGGTGTGGGAGGTGAACGGGTTTCATCTTGAATCGTGTCGGGAGGTGCGGATTGCTTCGACGGGCGGTGCGTATGGATGGCTCTCGAACTTTGAGGCACATGGTTTGCGGTTAGTCTGCAACTCCCTGCCCCGATCCTTTTTGTTTACAATGGAATTTTCCGACGGGATCGGCATGCGGGGAATTTCCCGGGTGCAGGGAAGGAAGTATGTATGTTGTATGGAATATGGGAGGCGGTTCGGACATTCTTTTCGAACGAGTTCGACGAATGTCGCCCGCCTTTTCGTATATTTGTCACTAAAATCGGAGAAAAATATGATGAAAGAGAAGTTGGTATTCGTCACCAACGACGACGGTTACAATTCAAGAGGTATTCAGGCGCTCCTTGAGGTCGCACGCAAGTTCGGCCGGGTGGTCGCCATTGCCCCCGAAACGCCGCAGAGCGGTATGAGTCAGGCGATAACGATCAATAATCCGCTTTTCCTGCGCGAAGTGTCGAAAGGCGACGGTGTGGAGGTTTATGCTTTTTCGGGAACCCCGGTCGATTGCGTGAAGATCGCTTTCGACTACTTTCTCAAGGGCCGCAAGGTCGATCTGGCGCTTTCGGGGATCAATCACGGCTCGAATTCGGCGGCCAATATCCTCTATTCGGGTACGATGGGCGGTGCGATCGAGAGCAGTTTCTACGGTTGTCCTGCCATCGGGCTTTCGCTGGACGATCACAGTCTGGAGGCGGATTTCGAAGCCGCGAAGATTTACAGCGAGCGCATCGTGCGTGCGGTGGTCGAGGCCAATCCCCCCACGCCGTTCTGTTTGAATGTCAATATACCCAAGGGACGGCCCGAAGCGGTGAAGGGTATTCGGGTGTGCCGCCAGAACAAAGGGTATTGGCGCGAGGAGTTTTTCCGTCGCCACGATCCTCGGGGCCGGGAGTATTTCTGGCTGACGGGTGCGTTCGTCAATAGCGAACCCGAATCGACCGATACGGACGAGTGGGCATTGGCGAACGGCTATGTTTCGGTGGTTCCCGTGCAGACGGATATGACCGACTATGCGCAGATGGCTCCGCTGGAGCGGATACTCGGATAGGATTTATCGGACCGGAGGCTGGTGCCGGAGATTGGGCGATCCTGTTTTGCGGCGGAAGCTGCCCGGGGCGTAATTCCGGATTTCGGTCCGAAGTCGGAATATGCCGGAACCGCAGGGATGTGCCGAGGCGATTTTCGTTCGTTTCGAGGTGAATAGAGGGTGTTTGAACCGGCTGTCCGAAAATAAATTTTCAATTACTCCCGTCTTTTCCTATATTTGTATTCGTGAAGACGGGAAGCGGTTCGGGCCGGTGCGTCGGAGCGGAAGAATTCGAATTTTAGCGGAATATTCAATATGCTGATCAAAATTTTACTCATCGTGGCCATCGTCATCCAGACGATCGCGACTCTGTTCGCCATCCGTTTGATCCGTACGACCAAGTACAATTCGATCTGGATTCTGTTCACCATCGGATTTACGCTCCTTTCCGTCGAACGGGTCGTGCAATTCCTGCGTGCCAACGGTCAGACGCTGCCTTATGAGGTGTTCGTCTGGTTGGGACTGGTCATTTCGATCAGTATGTCGATCGGCGTGATGTATGCCCATAAGCTTTTCAAGTACATCGCCCGGCTCAACCGCCAGCGGCAGTTGCTCAACAAGCGCATCCTGACGGCCGTGCTGCGCACCGAGGAGAAATCGCGGTCGCGTTTCGCGAAGGATTTGCACGACGGGCTGGGGCCGTTGCTCTCGTCGGCCCGTATGTCGCTGTCGGCCCTGCAACGGGAGTCGCTGCCGGCCGATCAGCAGGAGATCATCGGTAATACGACTTATGTGATCGACGAGGCGATCCGCTCGCTGCGGGAAATTTCGAACAACCTTTCGCCGCATGTGCTCAACGATTTCGGCCTGGCGCGGGGCATCCAGAACTTCGTGGGAAAGAGTTCGGCGATGCACGACGTGAAGATCCGTTTCACGACCAACCTTCGCTCGGAGCGCTATGATACCGACGTCGAGGTGATTCTCTATCGTGTCGTTTGCGAACTGGTGAATAATTCGCTCAAACATTCGGGGTGTACGGAGATCAACCTTTCGCTCTCCAAGAGCGGCGATACGCTCGCGCTCGACTATACGGACAACGGACGCGGGTTCAACCCTGCCGCCGTGACCGATTGCGGCATGGGGTTGTCGAACATCGCTTCGCGTATCAACTCCCTGAACGGGCGGTTCGACATCACGAGTGCCAAAGGCGTCGGTATGCAGGCGAAAATCCGGGTCAGCACCCAGGCTGAGTCGGCGGAAAAACTGTAACGATGGAACTTTGCAGAATTATATTGGTGGACGATCACTCGCTGTTCCGCAGCGGGATGCGGGGACTGCTCGACCGGTACGACGGAATTCGGGTCGTGGGAGAGGCTTCGACCGGAGAGGAATTTCTGGCGATGCTGCCCGCGACGGAGGCCGACGTGGTCTTCATGGACTTCGCCATGCCCGGTATGAACGGGGCGGAAACGACGGAGAAAGCGTTGGCTCTGGAGCCCGGACTCAAGGTCATTACCCTTTCGATGTTCGGGGATGAGAATTACTACTCGCGGATGGTTCAGGCCGGGGCCAAGGGGTTTCTGATGAAGGATTCCCCGATGGACGAAGTGTTGCGGGCGATCGAAACGGTGGCGGCCGGAGGCACCTATTTCTGCGAGGAGGTGCTGCGGTCGCTCGCCAGCCGGATGCAGACCGCAGTGTCCGGGTACGAAGGATCCGACGAGCGCCTTTCGACCCGGGAGATCGAGATTCTGGTCTGCGTGTGCCGCGGGCTGTCGAACCAGGAGATCGCCGACGAACTGTTCATTTCGAAGCGCACGGTGGACAAGCACCGGGCCAATATTCTGGAGAAGACCGGATGTAAAAATACGGCGAGCCTGGTGGTTTATGCCGTCAGACACGGCCTGGTGGATGTGCTGTAAGTCCGATGTCGGGCGGAGCGCTGCGATAATTTCGATGAAAACGGGCCTCCTTTCCGGCTTTTTTCGGATTTCCGACGTGAAAATTTTGGAAATAGCGTTCGATTGATTATATTTGCGTGTTGTGAAATTGATTCTGTCCGGTTTCAGACGGGTATAACCTGATAATTGAAATATGAAAAGATTGATTAGTTTATTGGCAGTGGCGCTTTTCGGAGTGGCGCTGGTCGGTTGCAGTGACAACGAGGAAACTACTCCTCCTACCCCTCCTGATCCCAAGCCTGTCGATGTTTACGGCTGGCATATGACCAAATGGGAGGTAGGCGGCGACGATACGAATTTCCCGAAGGAGGTTTATATCGTTTTCGACGAGGAGAAGAATTTCGAAATGTATCAGGACGTCAGCTCGAACGGGTTCGTGAAGATGACGGGTACCTATACTTTCGACGAAACTTCCAAGAAACTTACCGGTAAATATTCCGACGGCGAGAATTGGGCATACGACTATACCGTATCCGGTGTGGACTGGCTTTTCGGCCAGCTCAATCAAGAAACCGGGGAGATGAGCGGTGTCGGCGAAACGATGGTAATGACGGCTGCGGACGACAGCACTTACAAGCTGACATTCGTTTACGGCATCATTCCGGATGAGGTCATCAACTCTGTGATGGTACGCAGCGCCGAAGGCGTACGGATTCTGTAAGTCATACGGGATTCATATTCGACAAAATAAGGACTGTGCAATGCAGTCCTTATTTTATTTTATTTTATTATAACAAGCGATTTGAATCGGAAAATCAGCACGATGATTTTTTCTTGTACCTTTTTGGAATCATGTTTTTTTTGATGTTCTATTCTCAATATGGATATTATAAAAAACAGGGAGATTGGGCCCAAGAGTTGTGTGCCCCGCATCCGTACTGGTATATATTTTTCGGTGTTTGTCTTTGGATTGCGGCATTTGGAATTATTCTAAAAAAATGTCTTGAGTAGGAGGTGGTTTCCGGCAATGGACTTTTGATTGGATAGTTGTCGTTTTACAAAAAACAGGAGTAAAAATCACAAAGATTTTTACTCCTGTTTTATTCGGTCTGAATGTCGGATCCTCTTGTGTTCGCCGGTCGCAGCAGCCGAGGGGATTACAGTTTCCGGCGTAGTTTTTCGGCCTCCTCTTCGTAGCCGGGCTTGCCCAGCAGGGCGAACATATTCTTTTTATAAGCCTCGACTCCCGGTTGGTCGAAGGGGTTCACTCCCAGCAGGTAACCGCTGATGCCGCATGCTTTTTCGAAGAAATAGATCAGGGTGCCGAGGCTGCGGGCGTCGATGCGGGGAATTTCGATCCGCAGGTTGGGGACGCCCCCGTCTGCATGGGCCAGGCTCACGCCCAGTTCGGCCGTATGGTTGATTTCCGAAAGGCGCTTGCCTGTCAGGAAGTTGAGTCCGTCGAGGTTGTCCGGGTCGCTGCCGATCTTCACCCGGTGCTCCGGGGCGGCGACGGAGACGACCGTTTCGAACAGCGTCCGCTCTCCCTCCTGAATGTATTGTCCCATCGAGTGCAGGTCGGCCGTGAAGGTGACGCTGGCCGGGAAGATTCCCCTTCCTTGCTTGCCTTCGCTCTCGCCGAAGAGCTGTTTCCACCATTCGGCCAGATATTGTAATTGCGGTTCGTAGGAGGCGAGTATTTCGATCATGAATCCCTGCTGGTAGAGGATATTCCGTACGGCGGCATAACGGGCTGCGGGATTTTCGTCGAACGGGACTCCGTCGGCCGTCGCCCGTTCCATTTCGCATGCACCGGCCAGTAGGGAGCGAATGTCGATTCCCGCCGCCGCGAGCGGCAGCAGACCCACCGGGGTCAGAACCGAGTAACGTCCGCCCACATCGTCCGGAATGACGAAAGTGCGGTAGCCTTCGCGGTCCGCGAGGGTTTTCAACGCCCCCCGGCTGCGGTCCGTAACGGCGACGATGCGCCGGGCCGCCTCCTTGCGTCCGTAGCGGTGTTCGATTTCGTCGCGGATCAGCCGGAAGGCAATGGCCGGCTCGGTCGTGGTGCCCGACTTGGAGATCACGATGGCCGCGATCGACCGGTTTTCGACGGCTGCGAGCAGACGGGCCAGATAGTCTTCCGATAGGTTCTGTCCGGCGAAAAGCAGAATGGGTTTCGCCGGATGTTCGTGCAGCAGGTTGAACGGGTCGCTCAACGCCTCATAGACGGCGCGTGCACCCAGGTAGGATCCGCCGATGCCGATGCAGAGGATCACCTCCGCCAGGTCGCGCAGACGGGCGGCTTCGGTTTCGATCGCCTGCAACTCCTCTTCGCCGAGGGCGGAGGGAAGCCCCACCCAGCCCAGGAAATCGTTGCCGGCACCTTGGCCGTTGTGCAGCAGCGCGTTGGCGTGCAGGGCTGCGGATTTTTCCTTCTCGGTGATTGCGACATCGGCGCGAATGGGATCGAACGACAGGGTTTTCATGACTGTATTGGTGTTAAATCAGTTTTGTCGTAAGCTCCTGCATGGCTTCCCGAACAGGAACCCCTTTGTAAAGGACTTCATAGACCATATCGGCAATGGGCATCTGCACCTTGTGGCGGGCGTTGATGTGACGGATGCAGTCGGCGGCGAAATAGCCTTCGGCCACCTGGGTCATTTCGTCCAAAGCATCGCGGACCGTGCAGCCGTGCCCGATCAGCAGGCCCAGTTTGCGGTTGCGGCTGTAAACGGAATAGCAGGTCACCAGCAGGTCGCCCAGGTAGGCCGAGGCGCGGGTTTCGCGCTGGTCGGGGTAGCTTTCCCGCAGGAACCGGGCCATTTCCATCGCACTGTTGGAGATCAGCACCGCGAGGAAATTGTCCCCGTAACCCAATCCGACAGCCATGCCGACGGCTACGGCGTAGATGTTTTTTAAGATAGTAGCATATTCGATGCCGTACAGGTCGGTCGAATAGGAGAGTTTGATATATTCGGTGGCGAATTTGTGTCCGATCGTATGCGAATTTTCCGGATCGGTGCAAACCACCGTAAGGTAGGAGAGCCGTTCGAGCGAAACCTCTTCGGCATGGGAGGGACCGGTGATGATGCCCAGTTGCTTGAAAGAGAGGTCGTAATGGTCGTGCATATACTCCACGACGGTGGTGTAGTCGTCCGGGACGATGCCTTTGATGGCCGAGATGACGAATTTCTCCTTGATCGGAACGGTCAGCGTTTCGAGCGTCTTTTTCAGGTAGGCCGAGGGGCTGGCCAGGATGACGATGTCGGCCTCGGAAACCACCCGGTCGAGATCGTCCGAGGGGTTTATGCGCGTGCGGTCGAACCGTACGTTGCTCAAATAGCGGGGATTGCGACCCTTGTCGCGCAGGCTTTCGAGCACCTCCGGATTGCGGACGTACCAACCTATCGAGGGTTCGTTTTCGGTCAATACCTTGGCGAGCGCCGTGGCCCAGCTTCCGTATCCGATCATGGCGCATCTGGCGCCGCTGCCTATCTTGTGGTCCATAAGTTTTCGGAATAAAATTTTCTTTTCTACAAAAGTAAATAAAAAACGGGAAAGGACACATAATTATCCTTCTTTTCCCTACCTTTGTAGAGGGTAAGACGCACTCGGCAGAAAAAACAAACGAATTTGTTTTATTCTGCTTTCATTTTCATTACCTTTGTTCCTGATGTATTGACACGGATTTCACGGGCAGGCGAAGGCTTCTGGGAAAGAAAGTCAATATTTTGATTATCAGAAATTAATAGATTATAATATAGAGAGAGGAAAGCAGAGTACTATGGGACTTTTTTCACTGACACAGGAGCTGGCTATCGACTTGGGTACGGCCAATACTTTGATTATTCACAACGGGAAGGTCGTGGTGGACGAGCCTTCCATCGTGGCGTTGGACGTACACACCGGTAAACTGGTGGCTATCGGTACGCAGGCCCGCCAGATGCACGAGAAGACCAATCCGAACATCAAGACGATCCGTCCGCTGAAGGACGGCGTGATCGCCGATTTCAACGCTACGGAGTTGATGCTGCGCGGCATGATCAAGAAAGTCAAGACTTCGGGCAATCTCTTCGCTCCCTCGATCCGCATGGTGATCTGCATTCCTTCCGGCTCGACCAATGTCGAGATCCGTGCCGTGCGGGATTCCGCCGAACATGCCGGGGGGCGTGAGGTCTATATGATTTACGAACCGATGGCTGCGGCGCTGGGTGCCGGTCTGGATGTCGAAGCACCGGAGGGCAACATGGTGATCGACATAGGCGGCGGTACTACCGAGATCGCCTGCATTTCGCTCGGCGGCATCGTTTGCTCCGAGTCGATCAATGTCGCGGGCGATGTCTTTACCAACGATATTCAGAGTTACGTGCGCCAGCAGCACAACATCCGTATCGGCGAACGCACGGCCGAGGCGATCAAGTGTTCGATCGGTGCGGCGCTCACCGAGCTGGACGAAGAGCCCGAGGATTACGTGGTAACGGGTCCTAATATGCTTACCGCCCTGCCGCAGACCGTGTCGCTCAGCTACGGTGAAATCGCCTATGCACTGGAGAAGTCGCTCGTCAAGCTGGATGCGGCGCTGATGAAGGTGCTCGAAACCATGCCGCCGGAGCTGTATGCCGACATCGTGAAGAACGGCATCTACCTGGCCGGCGGCGGTGCGCTTATCAAGGGGCTGGACAAGCGTCTGAATGCCAAGACGGGTATTCCGTTCCACGTGGCCGAGGATCCCTTGCGTGCTATTGCGCGCGGTACGGGTATCGCGCTGAAGAATATCAACCGTTTCTCGTTCCTGATGAAATAACGAAGCTGCGGAAGCTTTCCCGTGAGCCGTGTATAAACTGATCGAATTCCTGCGCAGAATCTACGTGGCGGTCTTGTTCGTCGTATTCGAAGCGATCGCCATCGGGTATTATGCGCACTCTTCGAATTATACGCAGGCCAAGCTGCTCACCCGCTCGAACCAGGTGGTTGGCGGGGTGAACGGCATCTTCGCAGACATTCGCTCCTATTTTACCCTGGGGCGCGAAAACGAACGCCTGCTGGAGCGTGTCGCCGTACTCGAGGAGGAGTTGGCTTTTTACCGGAGGTCGGCGGCCGATTCGGTGCGTACGGACCTGCTGCACGATATGGGAGAGAAGCCCTACGAGCTGACCGTCGCCCGGGTGATTTCCAATTCGATCAACAAGAACCGTAACTTCATCGTGCTGGACCGGGGCGAACGCGACGGCGTCGAGAAGGGGATGGGCGTGCTCTCTCCGGAAGGGGCCATGGTCGGCTACGTGGCCGCCAGTTCCGACCGTCATGCGGTGGCGGTGTCGATTCTCAATACGTCGTTCAATGCCAGCGGCAAGCTCGCCGGCGACGACTATTTCGGCTCGATCTACTGGGCGGGTGACGATCGCTACCACGTCCGCATGAAGGAATTGTCCAAATATGCCCGCGTTACGGAGGGGGAAGAGGTGGTTTCCTCCGGTTTTTCGCAGTATTTTCCGGCTGACGTGCTGATCGGCTATGTGGAGAGTTTTTCGCTGGCCGATACCCAGATGGCTTACGACGTGGTGATCCGGCTGGCGGTGGATGTGTCGCAACTGACGGATGTTATCCTGGTGCGCAACCGGGATATCGAAGATGTGCAGGAGCTCGAAGCCGAAGCCGAGCGGCAAAACAGAAGATAAATATGTACCGGACTGTTCCCTATATCGTCTTATTCCTTATTTTGGCCCTGTTGCAGATTTTTCTGTTCGACAACCTGTCGATCAGTATCTACCTCTGCCCTTTGGTCTATATCGGCTTCATTGTCCTGCTGCCGATCGACGCTCCGCCGGTTGCAGTGCTTTTTCTGGCTTTGTCGATGTCCGTTGCGATGGATTGGGCGATGGGGGCAGCGGGGATCAATACGATCGCTACGCTTCCGGTCGCTATGCTGCGCCGGCCGCTTCTGCAGTCTGTCTGCGGTAAGGAGGGGATTCGGGAGGGTGGTATTCCTTCTTCGATCCATTTTGTTATTTTTCGTCGCTCAAAATCAGACAGAACACTTTTATCAAGTATCTTATGTGGTTCTGGGATTTGTTTATTTCTTCTTTTTCTGGTTGATTTTCTCAGATAGCGCACAGTAGGAGAGATTCTTGTTTTTACAGTGCTTATCCCAGCTTCACTGCCAAGATAATTAATAGCCTGTTCATAGGTCATATTTAAGTAATCTTGGCAAAAATCAATAATATCTCCACCCTTTTTGCAACCAAAGCAATAGTAGACACCTTTATGCGGTGTTACTGAAAATGA
>OHCD01000404.1_pt1 | contig 25586 bp, 20 predicted proteins | sample 1577561 | NCBI WGS metagenome assembly OHCD01 (sample SAMEA3879510, study PRJEB24766) | human gut metagenome | biome: human-associated habitat; feature: feces | place: USA | collected 1985/1987 | reverse complement strand
GTATACCTGCGCCGAACCAAGTGAAGAACAGCGTGAATGCGATAGCAGCGCAGACCACGATAATCCAGAATGCGCCTCTTACTCCCTGAAAGCCCTCAGAGTTCTTCTTGGGGGCTGCAGCTTTTTGTTGTGTTGCCATAATTTTGATGAAAATTAATTTTTAGTTATTAATGAATTTGAATTAATCTCTTTTTCATTATAGCGGATGCTTCGTTCGGCCACACTTCAGCCGCATACGAACAGCGTTTCCACTTCGTCCCGCAAAGTTAGCAATATAATGGGGAACTGGCAACAGATTAATAACTTTTAACGGTTATTTTCCTGTGCAAAAACCCCTACTCTAACACATATCAACCACTGGCGGGCATTTTCCGACAATTTGCACACTTTCAAAGATGCGTTAAGAGACAAAAGCTAGTGCCTATAGCATTTTCTCCGAACAGACATCACACATGACCTCCTGCAGGAAACTCGTCTCAACGTCCATATAATTAAAGTACGCGCATACAATAACATTAAATGGATCGTAAAACAAATCTTCACTCGAAGCAAGTGCAACCATCTGCATTTTTGATAACGACGATTTTCCGCATTTTATTATGTGAAGAAGGCAAAAAAACGACCTGGCAGCCTACTTTTTGGTCATGATATCAAACTCCGTCACCTTACCGATACTCTTATTACCCTGCAGGACGGTCAAGGCAAAGCGTGCGCGCCCATCGCGCAGGCGCCTGTCCGCCTTCACCATGGCCGTATAACGAATGCCATGCCCCGGGGCGATACTCTCCACATGAATGCTCGGGCTGATCGCGATATGCCGATTGCGTTCGGCCAGGACCACGGACGGGACTACGTCATAGAGCGTCCCTTCGCCACGGTTCATCACCTCGAAGATAACCTTGCCCGTCTCGCCACGCGAAAGAACGCCATCCTCGTTGTCATCCACAAACCGTGCATTGCGGATCTCAATATTGGGTGTAAAAGTATAGGCAGAAACATCAGACACCACACTCGACTCCAATGGCATCACCGTCTCGGGTTGGGCTGCACTATAGTTGCCCGAATAGTCGCTCCCCTGAAAGTCGTAGAGGCGATCATCACCCGAGTTGGAAGCATCGAAGCCACTCCAGTCGTCGCTGTAGCGCCCAAGGCTATCGGCTGACAGTTGCGCTACAGGCTGCCCTGTATGACCCTCGCTATCGAGAGAGCATCCGCCGTGAGCTGCCTCCGCCCCACATGGCCTTTGCCTTTGGGCCTGCACACGCTCGTAATGGTCATGCACCTCCTGCTTCTCAGCTTTATCCACCGCATTGCCAACCGCAGCCCCGACAGCTGCACCGCCGACCATACCCACGACCGTACCGAGGTCTGACCCACGGGGACCACCAGCCAATCCGCCAATGGCACTACCCAAAATAGACCCTAACTGCGCACCTAGATAGGTGCCTGTCCCTGTATTCGTGCCACAGCCCGACAACATCAAGGTAGAGCACATAACCAAAACTACGCCCTTTTTCATCATCATTTGTTATTGGATTTCACTGCAAAGGTAAAAAGAAAAACTCAAACAGCCGCTTACGTTTTCCTAAAAAAAACAAGGGGAAAGCCCTATTCTTTCGAGCCGAAACCGCAAGATTATGCAAGAACAAACCAGCCTGAACCTCGTAAAAAACAAAAAGTCATTAGTTTTTCAAAAATTAACACTGATTCCTTGGCGTTTTCACCAACATTTATTTCTTTTGCAGCTAATTATTGACATTTTGTGTTAAACTCTTAATTAACATCATTTATGAACGGAATACCATCAATTTTCTGGCTCGTGCCGCTGTCCAGCATCGTGGCATTGGGCTTTGCTTGGGCGTTCTACAAGCAAATGTTGACAACCGACGAGGGCACACCTCGCATGTGCGAGATTGCAGCCCATGTCCGAAAAGGAGCCATGGCCTACCTAAAACAGCAGTACAAGGTCGTGTTTATCGCCTTCATCGTACTCGCTCTGCTGTTCGCCTTCATGGCCTATGTGCTGAAAGTACAGAACCCTTGGGTGCCCTTCGCTTTCCTTACGGGTGGTCTCTTCTCTGGTTTGGCCGGTTTCTTTGGCATGAAGACCGCCACCTATGCCTCTGGTCGTACGGCCAATGCGGCTCGCACGGGACTTAGTCCTGCCCTTAACGTCGCCTTCAGGAGCGGTGCCGTGATGGGACTGGTGGTAGTAGGCCTCGGTCTGCTCGACATTGCCGTCTGGTTTCTCGTCCTCAACGCCTTCTACCAGGGAGAGCAAGCGGCCCTGATCACCATCACCACGACGATGTTGACCTTCGGCATGGGTGCGTCCACCCAGGCGCTCTTCGCGCGTGTGGGTGGTGGTATTTACACCAAGGCCGCCGATGTTGGTGCCGACTTGGTGGGCAAGGTGGAGGCCAACATTCCCGAGGACGATCCCCGAAACCCCGCTACCATCGCTGACAACGTCGGCGACAATGTCGGCGACGTGGCCGGCATGGGTGCCGACCTCTATGAGAGCTACTGCGGAAGTATTCTCTCTACGGCAGCACTGGGTGCGACGGCCTTCGCCATGAATGACGACATGCAGCTCCGCGCCGTCATCGCCCCGATGATCATTGCTGCCGTCGGCGTATTCCTCTCTCTCATCGGTATCTTCCTCGTCAAGACCAAGGAGGGAGCTACGATGAAGGACCTGCTAGGTTCGCTGAGCCTTGGCACGAATACCTCCGCCGTTCTGATAGCCTTTGCCACCTTCGGCATTCTCTATTCACTCCAGATAGAAAACTGGATGGGCGTTTCTTTCTCCGTCATCTGCGGTCTGCTGGCCGGCGTCATCATCGGCAAGGCCACGGAGTATTACACCTCTCTGAGCTTCAAGCCGACCAAGGAGATAGCAGCGGCTGGCGAGACGGGCTCTGCCACCGTTATCATCAAAGGTATCGGTACGGGAATGATCTCCACCTGCATCCCGATCGTCACCATCTCCGTAGCCATCATATTGAGCTACCTCTGCGCCAACGGCTTCGAGTTGGCCCTCACTACCGAGAGCATCTCGCGCGGCCTTTATGGCATTGGCATTGCCGCTGTCGGCATGCTCTCCACTCTGGGAATCACGCTGGCCACGGATGCTTACGGCCCCATCGCCGACAATGCTGGCGGCAACGCAGAGATGAGCGAGTTGGGACCGGAAGTGCGTCAACGCACCGACGAACTGGACGCCCTGGGCAACACGACAGCAGCCACGGGCAAAGGCTTTGCCATTGGTTCGGCAGCCCTGACGGCGCTGGCTCTGCTGGCTTCCTATGTCGAGGAGGTGAAGATTGCCATGACCCGCGCAGTGGAATCTGGCACACAGTATCTGACGGGAGCGGGCGAGGTCTTTGATCCTTCCAAGGCCGACATGCTCCAGTTCATGGACTTCTTCCAGGCCAACCTGATGAATCCGCGCGTTCTGGTCGGCGCTTTCATCGGCGTGATGACGGCCTTCCTCTTCAGCGGGCTCACCATGGGAGCCGTAGGACGCGCAGCTGGCACGATGGTAGAGGAGGTGCGCCGCCAGTTCCGCACCATCAAGGGCATCCTTGAGGGCACTGGCACCCCCGACTATGGCCGCTGCGTGGAGATTTCCACCCGTAGCGCTCAGCGCGAGATGATCTTCCCGGCTATCCTTGCCATCATCATCCCCATCATCGTAGGTGTCATCCTGGGTGTGGCTGGTGTGCTCGGCCTGCTCGTTGGCGGACTTGCTGGCGGCTTCACCCTGGCCGTCTTCATGGCCAATGCAGGTGGTGCCTGGGACAACGCCAAGAAATATGTGGAGGAAGGCAACTACGGCGGCAAGGGTTCTTCAACCCACAAGGCCACCGTTGTCGGCGACACCGTCGGCGATCCGTTTAAGGACACGTCAGGACCGAGCCTCAACATCCTCATCAAGCTCATGTCGATGGTAAGCATCGTGATGGCAGGTCTGACCGTCGCGTTTATCTAATAGTACCCACGAAGTCCCCAGGCCAAGATCCGTCTCAGACCTTCGCCTGGGGGCTTTGCATACAGACCATCCACCTTTCGCTTTCATCTCCTGCCTCGGCTCGAAAAACAGTCTCCCAAGGGGGCAACAATCAAAAAACTTGCTATTCGTTTTGTCTTTTGTCGGCTTCTTCGTAACTTTGCAAAACAATACAAAACCAAGCAAGAAGAGAAGATGAAAGAATTAGCTTTAAAGTACGGCTGCAACCCCAACCAGAAACCCGCCCGCGTGTTTATGGAGGAGGGAGAGCTGCCCATCGAGGTGCTCAGCGGTCGCCCAGGATACATCAACCTGCTCGACGCACTCAATAGTTGGCAGCTCGTCAAGGAGCTGAAGCAGGCTACGGGCCTCCCTGCCGCAGCTTCGTTCAAGCACGTCAGTCCCGCGGGAGCAGCCATCGGACTGCCGCTGGACGACACACTGAAGAAAATTTACTTCGTCGATGACGTGAACTTCGAGCTCACTCCTCTCGCCTCTGCCTACGCCCGTGCGCGTGGTGCCGACCGCATGTGCTCCTATGGAGACTTCTGTGCCCTGAGCGACGTTTGCGACGAAGCCACGGCACGCCTCATCAAGCGCGAGGTGAGCGACGGCGTGATAGCCCCAGGCTACACTCCAGAGGCCCTGGAGATCCTCCGCGAGAAGCGCAAGGGCACCTACTGTGTCATCCAGATAGACCCGGCCTACACCCCTGCCCCCATCGAGCGCAAGCAGGTGTTTGGCGTCACCTTCGAGCAGGGTCGCAACGAGGTGCGCCTCGATGACCCGTCGCTCTTCGAGGACATTCCAACGAAGAACAAGACGTTTACCCCGGAGGCTAAGCGCGACCTGATCATCGCTCTCATCACGCTGAAATATACGCAGAGCAACTCTGTCTGCTACGTCAAGGACGGACAGGCCATCGGTATCGGAGCCGGTCAGCAGAGCCGCATCCACTGCACCCGACTGGCAGGAAGCAAGGCTGACGAATGGTGGTTGCGCCAGAACCCGAAGGTCATGAATCTGCCATTCAAGGAGAAGATTCGCCGTGCAGACCGCGACAACTGCATCAACCTCTATATCGGCGACGAGGCCGAGGACATCCTCAGCGACGGCGCATGGCAGCAGTTCTTTACCGAACAGCCCGAACCGCTGACCCGCGAGGAGCGCAAGGCATGGATCGCCAAGAACACGGGCGTGGCCCTGGGATCGGATGCTTTCTTCCCCTTCGGCGACAACATCGAGCGTGCCCACCGCAGCGGTGTAGAGTTTATCGCACAGGCTGGCGGTAGCATCCGCGACGACCATGTCATCGACACCTGCGACAAGTATGGCATCGCCATGGCATTCACCCATGTGCGTCTCTTCCACCACTAATTTCCCATAGAATGGCTGACGGACGGCAATCAAGGCGCTTGCGCCCCTTGTCGTCCGCCAACCATCATCCATAATCCCCATCCATAGCATGAAGTCCATCAACGAAGTCATCGAGACCGGCATCGTCTTCCGCCCCGCCTCCAAACCGAAGGAGGACGACGGCAAGGTGAAGACGAAGGCCAAGAAAAAGAAATACATCACCGGCGCACACGGTTCTGGCTCGGCCAAACAGAAGGCCAAGTACCGCCAGAGACGAGCCAACCGACACAAGAAGTAGGCCGTCCAGCCCTCACCCCACGGGACACAGACCCCTCAAACACAAGGCGGAGCGTCAAAGGTTTCGCCATTTTTTCACACCCATATCCACCAATCGCCTTATGACTCACGTCGCTTACCGCCAACTGTGCTCCGCTCTTCAGCAAGCAGCACAATTCCTCCACACATTTACCAAGGGAAAGCAGGCCTTTCTGCTGACTACCGTCCTCGCTGCCTCACTATCACTGGCGAGCTGCATGCCTTCCTCCAAAGGCCAGACCCCGTCTGCCTCAGAATCAGGTGACGGCAACATACGGACGGAAAGCCACTTGAATGATCAAAAGGCACCAGCGGAGGCCACCGAAACCCAAGTCGATATTGAAGGCCTGGAAATACCAGCCCAACTCACCGACCGCAAGGAGGCCATCCTTAGGCGGACGGGCTATACGGTGTCCTACAACGAGGACCTGCTCATCCCCAACTGGGTGGCCTGGCACTTGACAAGCGACCGTCTCACGGGTCCCGCGAAACGCAAAGGCATTTCCTTCATGGAGGACACGGAGGCCCCCGGAGTACTCGTCAACACCCACGACTACGCCCGGTCGGGTTTCGACCGCGGTCACATGTGTCCCGCAGGCGACAACAAATGGAGCCAGCAGGCGATGAGGGAGAGTTTCCTGCTGACCAATATCTGTCCGCAAGCTCCAAGTCTGAACCGCGGCGACTGGAACGAGATGGAGATACAATGCCGCAAATGGGCTGAGACCTATGGAGACATCTATATCGTGGCAGGCCCGATTCTCTACCGCGGCCATCACAAGCAGATAGGAGCACACCGCGTCACCGTGCCCGAGGCTTTCTTCAAGGTGGTGCTCTGCATGAAGGGCGAACCGAAGGCCATCGGCTTCATCTACAAGAACGGGGACGGCAACCGCCCGAAAGGCGACTATGTCAACACCGTCGACGAGGTGGAGCGCATCACGGGCATAGACTTCTTCCCCTCGCTGCCCGACGAGACAGAACGGCGCGTGGAGGCCAAGGCCAGCCTCGACGAGTGGCTCTGACACACCCAACAAGGCGGAATAGAACTTTTTTCAAAAAACAAGCCATTCTGCCTTGCTTTATTCCGAATCTTTTTCGTACATTTGCACCCCGATGAGAAGATACGTCAAGATACTTCTGCTTCTCCTGACCATTCTGCTGGGCAGTCCCTGTGACCTGTCCGCCAACAACGGCAAGGAGAAGAAGAAGTTCATACCGGTAGAGTGTATCACGGACAATGGCAAGGCCACAGGCGCCGTGATAGTAAATGCGCAAAACTTAGTGCGCATTTGCAATTCCCGTCCCCAGCGGATTCTTCCCTCAAGCATTGGAAAACCGGAGCGAATGACGAGCCGCACGCACCATTTGCTCCTGACGAATCACCTTCAAAACCATTTGGCGGAATGGGCCTCCAAGACCGACACTTCCCCATTCCTGCCTGCTGTCTCAAGCGATTATTTTGTCTTCGCGCTGAGACGGCTGCTCTGTTAGCACGACTGTATTGTTCCTATAGGAGACTTTTTTAGGGGGAGGTGTGGCACGTCCGCATCCCCCATCTATCCCGTACTTTTTATCAACAAAACAATACAGAAAACTATGGCAAGTTTACACAATATGCTCATGGCCGGCACGGTCGTGGGTGACGACCGTATTGAGGTCAAGAGCAGTTTCTTTGGTCTTTGCAAGACCGCAGTATACCAACCGACCGGCAGCAAGTTGACTGCCGTCATCCTGGAGTTTCCGCAAGACCGGGCCGGCGAACTGAACCGCATCATGCAGACCCCCGACGAGGAACTTCCCGCCGTGGTGCAAGAGACGGGGAAACTCGTCGAGAAATCGCTCGGCAACGTCCGCCTGGAGGCACTGGTATCGGCAGACAAACAGTTTGCCGCAGCCCAACTGTTCCGTTACAACGACTTGATGTTTCATCCCGACGGCAACATCCGCTACTTCGAGGGAAGAGCGGCCGAAGCCATCTCCGGACTTTTCTAATACTATATTGAACGCGTAGGCTTGTGGCAGACGCAACCTGCCCAAGCCTACGCCAACACTATCAGAACTACAAAGAAATGACATTTATAACCATTCTTATCATTGTCGTCTTCGTCGTCGGCTACGCACTCATAGCCCTCGAAAGCGCAACCCATATCAACAAAGCAGCCGTCGCGCTGCTGATGTGCGTAGCATGCTGGACCCTCTACATGATTCATCCGGCCGACTACCTGCCTGGCGTCACCACCGACCTGCTGTCCTCACGCATCAACACCATCATTGAGGAGCACCTGGGCAGCATCTCCACGACGCTCTTCTTCCTCATGGGAGCCATGACCATCGTGGAGGTGGTCGATCAGTATGGTGGCTTCAATTTCGTCCGCGACACGCTGAAGACGCAGTCGAAACGAGGACTGCTCTGGCGCGTGGTGGCACTGACGTTCATCCTGTCGGCCATCCTCGACAACATGACCACGACGATCGTCATGATCATGGTGCTCCGCAAACTGGTCCGCGACCATAGCGACCGCATCATCTATGCCTCGCTCATCATCCTGGCAGCCAATGCGGGCGGCGCCTTCTCGCCCATCGGCGACGTGACGACCATCATGCTGTGGAACGTGGGAAGCATCACGGCAGCAGGTGTCATCGAGGAGCTGCTCATTCCCTCGGCCATCTCCATCTTCATCCCCACCCTCATCCTCCAGTATAAGCTTCACGGAGCACTGGTGGAACCCGACGCATCGACGGAAGAGACTGCTGCCAGCGTGCTCTCGGGATGGCAGCACAAGGCGGTCTTCGTGCTCGGCGTGGGTGGTCTCATCTTCGTGCCCATCTTCCGCTACCTCACCGACCTGCCCCCGTTTGTGGGCATTCTGCTTGTCCTTGCCGTTCTTTGGACGGTGACGGAGTTGTTCTTCCGCCTGTCGAAACGGGCCAAGACAGCAGGCGACATGGGCAAGCGGGTCAGCCAACTGCTGGGCCGCGTCGATATGAGCACCATCATCTTCTTCCTCGGCATCCTGATGACGGTGGCCTGCTTGGAGGAGGTGGGCGTGCTGACGGTCGTGGGACAGGGCCTCGACCATACCTTCCATGGCAACCACTACCTGGTGACGGGCTTCATCGGCGTGCTCTCCAGCATCGTGGACAACGTGCCTCTCGTGGCTGGCTGCATCGGCATGTACCCCCTGCAAGAGGCGGGAGCCTTTGCCGTCGACGGTGTGTTCTGGCAACTCCTGGCCTACTGTGCGGGCGTGGGCGGATCGATACTGATCATCGGCAGCGCCGCCGGCGTAGTGGCGATGGGTCTGGAGAAGATCAGCTTTGGATGGTACGCTCGCCACATCTCGTGGGCAGCCCTCATCGGCTATCTCGCTGGCATCGTGAGCTACTACCTCCTGCGCACCTTCGTTTTCTAATCTTTGCCCTATCTGAGGACACCCCCCGCCGGGCAGAAGGACAGTACGCTTTTTTGGTGCTTGCCTTCCGCCCCGCGGGGCTTTTTCGTCTCTTTTCCGCCCTTCACCATAGAAAAAACGAGGTGCAACGGTCTGTTCTTTGGAAAACTTTTGTATCTTTGCATGGGTTTTCAATCATAGAGAAATGACACGCAAAAGAAGAATATTGTAACAGGTAACGCATCACCCACTCAGAGCCGAAGAAGGCGACGGCCACGTGGACTTTAATCCCTCTTATTATTTTAAAACTACCTATTCACTATGAAGATCATGAAAAGATTTTTGGTGATTATCCTTGGCTGCCTCCAGGTCAGCTTCTCCCACGCACAATGGTTTAGTGGCGAATACACCACAGAGGTGCAATGGGACCTGAAGAAGCACACCAACTGGCTCAACCATCTCCGGCTGGACCTGGCCATCCCGCTATGGGAGGGCAAGGGGACGCTGGAGGCGGCGACGCTCCATGTGGCAAGGACCCGGGAAGGAATCATTGACGACTGGCAGGGCCACTCCAACATCGAGGAGGACAATATGCTGGCGGCCCTTGCCGTGCTGGGCTATATGCACGAATGGAAGGAGGCCCACCTGTTTGTCGGCGTGCGCAACGTCAACGAGGACTTCTTCACCTCCGACGTGACGTCGCTCTTCACCAACAGTTCCTGCGGCATCTTCCCCACGATAGCGGCAAGCTACCCCATAGCCAACTTCCCGCTATCGGGACTGACCGTCTATTTCGACGTGGGCAAGGACGGATGGGTGTTGAGAAACAGTCTGTACAACGGCGTGGGATACAACGGCTGGAGACACCACGACAATCCCTTTCGCCTACGCCCCAAGACGGATGGCATCTTCAACATCTCCCAACTGGAGTACACCCATCCCAAGGGCCGCTACTATGCGGGCGTGGCCATTCACACGCGCCAGTTTGCCATCGACGAGGAGGGCGAGCAGGTGCCAGCCGAGGAGGCTTCCACCAAGACTACCTGCGCCTGGTGGGTCTATGGCGAACAGACACTATGGACCGATGGCGAGCATCGATGGTCGGAAATGGCACAATACTCGGAGAACACAAGCCACGACAACGGCTGCTACCGCTACGCAGAGATGGGAAGCATTTATGAGGACGACCACAACGAGTGGGGCGTGTCGGGACAGTACGCGCGCTTCCACCAAGGCACGGAGCGGTCGCTGGAAGTGACCTGGAAGAGGCAGTTCAACAAGCATCTTGCCCTGCAACCATCCTTCCAATACATCAACAACGACAACGGCGACTTCCTGGTGCTTGCCACCCGCCTTTGCTGCTCATTCTGACACTCACCCCATTGACCAAGGGGTCAGGAGCAAACCACTCCTGACCCCTTGGTCTTTTTCCATGCGTCGGTCCGTTGCCCCAGGCCGATGTGCGGTTGCCTCACTACTTTTGAAGCAGCCTGCGGTTGTCCTACTATTCCAGTATCAATACATGGCTGTTGCCCGTCCTGGGCGTGAAGACGCTCAGTCCCACCTTCATCAGGTAGTCGCCACTATACTGCTTGCCGTCACACGTCAGCTCCGACTTCTTGCCAGGCATGAGGTTGGTCTCGCGGACGGTATAGACCCTGTCGGGGGCCAGTCCCTGCAGCCGCACGTTCGTCAGCGGCTCCATATAGCGTGGGTGCAGATCGAAGGCGAAGAGAACGGCCCGCTGCTGGTCCTTGCTCACATAGTTGATGGCGCAATGGTTGCCCTCATAGGGTGACACGAGGCGGTAGAGGTCGCCATCGAAGATCACGGGCTTCATAAGGTCGTAGTTGCTGACGGCCTGCTTCACAAACTGATACTCCTCGGCTGAAAGCGACTTGAGGTCGATGTCGAAACCCAGTTTGCAGGAGCTGCAGACGTCGGTACGAAACTTCACCGAAGTGTTGCGGTTCCAGTTGGTGACGTGCGAGCTCATGGTCTTGGCGGGGAAAAACTTCGACAGTCCCCACTGGATGTAGATGCGCTCATAGGGGTCGGTATCGTCGGAGCACCAAAACTCCGTGAAATACTTCAGCATCTCATAGTCCATCCTGCCGCCGCCGCCGGAGCAAAGCATCATGGGCAGGTCGGGATACTTGTCGTGGATACGGGTGAGGACGCTATAAATACCGCGGATGTGGTCGATGTAGAAATTGCCCTGATTGGCCTTGTGGTAGGGCGAGAAGATATTGGTCACGACGCTGTTGCAGTCCCACTTGAAGTAGGCCACATCGGGATTCTCCGTCATGATACGATCGACGATGCCGAAGACGTAGTCCTGCACCTTCGGGTTGGAGATGTCGAGCACCAGCTGGTGGCGATGGTAGTAGGGCTCGCGGTTGGGCTGCATGATGGCCCAGTCGGGATGCTTCTCAAACAACTCACTCTTCGGATTGACCATCTCCGGCTCTATCCAGATGCCAAACTTCACACCTGCCTTCTTGGCGTCTCTGACCAGTCCGGGAATGCCCTCGGGCAACTTTCCCTTCGTGGGTTCCCAGTCGCCGAGACCTGCACGGTCGTCCTTGCGGGGATATTTGTTGGCAAACCAGCCGTCGTCGAGCAAGAAGAGATCCACACCCAGGTCCTTGGCATCCTTCATCAGCTCTGCCAGCGTCTGCTGGTCGAAGTCGAAGCCCGTGTTCTCCCAGTTGTTGAGGAGCGTGAGGCGTCCCTCCATGCCCTTGTTCACCTGATACTGGCGCGCCCAGTCGTGGAGATTGCGCGAAGCCTCGCTCACACCATGGTCGCTCAGGGTGAAGATAAACTCGGGCGTAGTGAAGACCTCGCCAGCCTTGAGGCGATAGTCAGAGGCGTAGGGGTTGATGGCGGGCAGCACACGGAGCACCCCCACATTGTCCACCTCGAAGGTGAAACGGAAGTTGCCGGGCCATCCAATCGTGCCGAGCATCGCGCGTCCCTCATTCTCCTTCGCCGGTTCGCCGAAGCCCAACTCAAAGAAGGGTTCCGTCTGCATGGCAGCACGCGTGCCAAGTTTGGTGTCGATGACCTTCTTGCCACGGGTCAGCGGCGCGGTCTCGGGCTGACCCTCCCGGGCCCAGTCACTATGATAACTGGTGAGGAAATAGCGGTCGGCCTTGAAGTAGAGCATGGCCGAACTGTAGCGCCATAGCACCACGGGCACCTTCTCCTGGTGGGAGATCTCGCTCCAGGCCTTGATGACGTTCTCCTTGGGATAGGCCACATAGTGGAGCCTCACGGTCAGCGGATAGACCTGGTCGCGCAGGGTGATGATCGTCTCCGTCCCACCGTTCACGGCCGTCTGCTCCACGTTTTGATAGTAGAGGTAGGTGGTCTTGTTGCCATCGGCATGGGTCACAGCCACAGCGGGTTCGAAGAAGTCCTCGCCCCCCGAGGCTGCATAAACCTCATGGCCACGCGTACTGACTGCAGCATCGGAGGAGGCATAGACCTCCCAGGGCAAGTGGTCGTAGTCGGCCGGATTGCGCAGCTTGTCGCCGAGATAGACCTGGTAGAGGCGCCCCTTGGGCGACACCTTCAATACAAGGTCAGTCTTGTCCGTCGATACCCGAATCGTCTTTTGGGCGAATGCCACGGCAGAGACCATGCACATCGCCACGATAAGCATCACGTTTCTTTTCATATTCATTGTCATTATCATCTTCATTTTGTTAGTTTCTCACCAGTCCTCACGCCTGGACCATCATTTTTTAATTAGCCGTCAAATTAAATGGCACCTACAATCTACACGAACGACTTTTTCAGTTTGGCAGTAAGAGCATAATCATGCAGAGTTATGCTCTTCTTGATCCATAGCATGAAGGACGAGCCGTCAAAGAATAGCCGAAAATGACCGAAAATGACCAAAAATAGCCGAAAATAGCCGAAAATGACCGGTAAAACGACCATAATAGCTATTCCGTTCTTGAAGTTTGGATTGAACTGTATCAAAGCCTTTGGCCATAGCTTTTCATTTTTGATGGAATCGCTGACCTTTTCCTTGATACGTTCATCCTTTATGGCAACAAAACTTTCTAGGTAGCTTTTGTAGCTACCGTTCAAGTTATCGTATAGTTCGATAAAATTCACGATTATTCATATTTAAACAGCTACAAAGATAGCATTATTCTTTGATAATAGAGTATATATTTAGATAGAAAGTGCTTTTCTTAGCGATTTTTCCTATTTTGGACGAAAAGTTCCTATGTATGGGAGTAAACTAAATACCAGTTGTGCAGATTGGTCGTTTCCTGATTTAGCTTGACTACTTGCTCGTCTTAAGTCTTGACAATGTCGACTCTGTTAAACATTTGTGTTATCGCATGAAATCGTCGTGTAAAAGATCATGTGGAACGTTATAGGACAAAGGTCCACAAATAAAAATAGAGGTATTATGGCGAATATTGATTTGAAATTATCCTCAAAAGACGCAGCTGCAATGATGCGACCAACTGTCATAAAAAGAAAATTCCGTAGTAGATAATAATGCAAGAGAGTGTGTGTTTATTACATACTCTCTTGCTCATATAGGTATAATGTCTTATTTTCCCAAAGACTTGAACATCTTGGTGATGCACTTTTTCTTCTGCTCCATATTCGGGTGAACATAGAGGTTGAGGGTTGTTGTGATGTTGGCATGACCGAGCAGTACGCTTACTGTCTTGTAATCGCAGTTGCTTTCAATGCAGCGTGTGGCAAAGCTATGGCGCAGTCCGTGATACTTTAGTCGAGGAATGTCAAGATGCGCCATCAACCGATGATAATAGTTGCGATAGGTGCGAGGTTCGGTTGGTTTCTCCTCATTGGTCAGCACATAGAAGTCTGTGTTTACCACCTTTTTCAGTGGTTTCACCATCGCCAGCAGTTCCTTGTTCATCGGTATCTCACGGCATGAGTTCTTGGTCTTTGGTGTGTTGATGACCAACTCTGTGTGCTTGCGTTCGCCCTCCACAATGTAGATGCGCTCAATGGTGCGGTTCACGGTAATTGTGCCGTTGTCGCTGTTAATGTCCGACCATTTCAAACCGCAAATCTCTCCGATACGCAAGCCAGTGGTCAGACTGATATAGATACCGAGGTTGCGGAATGTGAAGTTCTGTTTGATGAAATCGAGGATCTTCTTGTGGTGTGCCACCGTCAGCACCTCAATTTCCTTGTTGGTCTCAGTCGTAGGGTATTTGATATCCCACTCGCAATAGTTCATCCACTCGTTCTTTACTCCGAACTTCATCACCATCTTCAAGACAATAAGGATATCCTTCACAGTCTTAATGCTTAGACCGCCATTCAGTTTCTGCAAAACGAACTCCTGCACAAGTTTCTCACTCAGAGCCTCACAATCGCCAAACGATGGCAGAATGTGATTCTCCAGAATTAACACATAAGCAGCGTATGTGGACTGCTTAACGTAGCGTTGCTTGTCTGTTTTCCAAGCCAACGCAATTTCTCTAATTGTTTTTGTTGTCATTGTAATCCTTAATTTTGAAGGTGTACATATATAATTAGAGATAATAGACCTCTGATGTCCCAAATCTCAGATTCCCGGAGTTTGAAGGGGAGTGGGAGAAGATGAGATTGGATGCTTTTACGGAACGTGTAATGCGTAAAAACAAAAGCAATCAATCAAGACTTCCTCTTACAATTTCTGCCCAATATGGGTTAGTTGACCAGATAACATTTTTCAACAAGGTTGTAGCAAGTACAGATTTATCAAACTATTACCTGTTAAAGAAAGGTGAATTTGCCTATAATAAAAGCTACTCGTCTGATTATCCGTGGGGTGCAATAAAAAGACTTGACAACTATGACCAAGGCGCTTTGTCTTCTCTTTATATTTGCTTCGCTCCACAAGACAATGTTGTATCTGATTTTATACTGCAATATTTTGAATCACCAAAATGGCATAAAGGAATTTCAGAAATAGCAGTTGAAGGTGCACGTAATCATGGACTTCTCAATGTTGCAGTTCAAGATTTCTTTCATACATACCATTATGTACCAAAAGACAAGAAAGAACAAATCAAGATTTCTAAATTACTGATGCTCCTTGACGAGCGCATAGCTACCCAAAGCAAAATCATTGAGGATTTGAAGAAGCTAAAGTCTGCGATTATAGAAAAGTTGTATTCTGAAATTCAAGGCAAAGAATACTCGTTTGGACAATTGTTTGATGTTGTAAATGAACGTAACAAACAAATGGAGTATTCCAATATCCTTTCTGCAAGCCAAGAAAAAGGCATGGTGAATAGAGATGACTTAAATTTGGATATTCAGTTTGAGCGTAGCAATATTAATACTTATAAGATTGTCAGAAAAGGAGATTACGTTATTCATTTGCGCTCGTTTCAAGGGGGCTTCGCTTTCTCAAACAAGTTAGGTGTGTGCAGTCCTGCATATACAATACTACGTCCTAATAATCTTTTGGAGTATGGTTATTTATCCAATTATTTCACTTCTCAAAGATTTATAAAGTCCTTGATTCTTGTGACTTATGGTATTCGCGATGGGCGCTCTATAAATGTAGACGAGTGGCTTGGTATGAAGACCACTATTCCGTCAAAAGAGCACCAACAATATATAGTAAAAGCAATTGGGAGCTTTGACAGAAAAATCGAAAGCGAAGAAGCTTATGCTACTCATTTGTCAAAACAGAAGCAATACTTGCTCCGCCAGATGTTTATATGAACATTTGGCGAAGCAGATACTGCTTTTCTGAATGGTATAATTCTAATATTTGTTCTTCATTATTAGTTTTGTGTTCATAACAATCTAAAATAGAACAAATTTTATGTTGTTGTTCCAATGATGGGATTTTTACTTTAATATTTTCTATTGTTGATTTGGATAGACTTGGCACTCCTGTACCTTCATTATATAATTTCCAATTGATTTGTAGAAAAAGATAATAGCAGAACTTTGGCAGTACATCTTTGAAATCATAGGTGTAGAACAATGTGTCAACTGTCCAAAATTTACCCTTCAAAAACATAGGTGTATCTATTGTTCCCTTTCTTCCAATACAAACACTTTCACCATCATAAAGGTAATCATTGACTAACAACATTTGTCCTCCTGTACCATAAACAGGAATTTTACCAATACTGAGATGCTTATAATCTTTGCCATTACCAATTCGCAGAAGTTCTCCAATCTTTACTGTTCTCCAATTCTGATTATCCATAAAAAGTTGTTTGCCAATTCCCTTGATTAAGGACTGCAACTTGTCAATGATTTTGTTTTGGGTAGAGATGCGCTCGTTTAATAGTGATAAAAGATTACCAATCTTGTTTTGTTCTTTGGTTGTTGGAATTTTTAGATTTATATTACGACAAACTTCTTGGTTAAGTTTGGGCATAGTGGTTCCAGTATTGTAAACAGCATAGTTTAGACGTTCAAGAGTTTCTGATAAGAAATTTATATCAAAGCCATCGTATGGTTGTAAGACATGTGCATGATTATTTACCCATATCTTGCCTTTAGCTATAAACGCTACTCTATAATTTCTATCAATAATGTTTGCTCCATCTTCACTTAACAAGATATATTCCCCATCGAATATGTAGCCATCTATATAATCTATAATTCCAGAAGCGCCATAATATGGATATAGTCCTTGTTCACTTTTTCTGTCTTCACTTTTTATTGGTTTTCGTAGACCATCTAAAAATTCAACACATTCTTCTAATCTTTTTTTCTCCCACTCCCCCTGAAACTCCTTGAATCTTAGATTTGGGACATTAAGGACTTTTCGTCCTTGATTTTTCTCATGCTCGGCAGAGTTCAAGCAAGCTTGACTCTGCTCTTGCTCATTCGAAAAATTGAGTTTCTTATGTTCGTTATTTTTTGCCGTTGTCATTTTTAATCCTTAATTTGATCGTTCTGAAATAGTCCACCAGCTTGGTGGACAAATTATTTCCCTAAAATTTCCACAAGTTGTGGAAGATTTCAGTTCTCCTTTGGATTGAGGTCGAAAGGAAGCAGAGGCATATCGTCATCACCATTATTAAATCTGTCGAAATCAGAAATATATGAACGGTCTTGGATGAGCTTATATTTCTCATATTCTCCATAAGCCTTTGCTCTTGCTTCATCTTGCGAAACAGTTCCTGCCGAAGAGTTTGCCTCATAGTCCATTGCCGCAAGGAACTGGGCAAGTCGCTTTCGCCAATCTTCCATTGTTGTAATGATATGGCGTTGGGCACGAGTCTCTGCGAGGTCAAGGAATGAAGTAGTTATGCCATTGAGTTGATTAAGTTCGGTATCCGACAAATAGTTCTTGGCTACAATTGTGTCCGACTTTTGTACTCGTCCGTTAGGTGCTTTTTTCCATGTGGTAAGCCCCATGTGTGGTTGTTCGGCATCAGCTCTGTTAAAGACAATCTCTGCTGCGGTATGATGTGTGACAGCCAAGTGCATCATATTCTGCACCATCTTGAAGAACAATTTGGTACTTTCTGATTTTGCATCATAATCAGCACTACACTCTGCATATACATCCGTTATCTTCTGATAGTAGCGACGTTCAGACGTCCGTATCTCACGGATGCGTTCCAGCAAGTCATCAAAGTAGTCCTTGCCGAAATGCTTGCCTTGTTTCAAGCGTTCGTCATCAAGTACATACCCCTTGATGATAAACTCCTTCAACACAGAAGTTGCCCATATACGAAATTGAGTTGCTTGATAGCTGTTCACACGGTAACCTACGGCAATAATGGCATCAAGGTTGTAGAACAAAGGAGTACGTTCCACATCACGCTCACCCTCAAGTTGAACTTGTTGAATTTTTCTACAAGTTGCCTCTTTTGTAAGTTCTCCACTTTCATAAATTTGAGAAAGGTGATAAGCAATCGTTGCTCGGTCTACGCCAAACAAATCTGCCATGCGTTTTTGCGACATCCAAAATGTCTCGTTGTTGAATATCACTTCAATGCGGGTTTCACCTTGTGCTGTTTTATACAGCAATATGTTGGATTCCAGGGAGTTTTGGATAAGTTCTGTGGTAGAAACGGACTGCGAAAAATATTCTCTTGCTTGTTGCACCAGAGGTTTCTTTCCGTCTGCATTTTCAGCTATAATCATGCACGCCATACGAGACAAACGGAATATGTTCACCTTTCTATATGCACCACTACCGAGCTTGACCATATCAACCGTTTGGTTGAAATGGTCATCAATCTTCATGCCTTTTTGATTGGCTACGGCAATTGCCTTATTTATGACATTTTGGAATTTCCAGTTAGTAGAATATCCCATAGCATTACAAAGGTCGCGCGAACTCCAATATTCCTTGTTGTTTTCGTCAGTCCTGCGGATAGCATCAAACGTAGGACGCATTTCTGGTATATTATCTTTCTCAGCCATATAAAACGTTCTTCTAAAATTGTCCCAACCTGGTACAAAAAATTCATTCCACCAATCCCAACTCTTTCAGATAGCCTTCAATCTCCTTGTCAAGGTCGGCTCGTTTGGCTTCCAGCTCCTTGATTTCTTTCATGACAGCGTGGATGTCGATAGGTTCTTCTTCCTCGAAAGTATCAACATAGCGAGGAATGTTGAGATTGTAGTCGTTCTCAGCCACTTCTTGCAGTGTGGCGAGATGGCTGTACTTTTCTATCTCCTTGCGCTCACGATAGGTGTCAACAATCTTCTGGATATGCTGCGGACGGAGTTTGTTCTGGGTCTTGACCTTTTCAAACTCCTTGCTGGCATCAATAAACAGAATGTTGTCATCCTCCTTACGGCATTTCTTGAACACCAAGATACAGGTCGGGATGCTTGTGCCATAGAAGATGTTGGCAGGCAGACCGATGATGGCATCCAGATAGTTCTTCTTCTCAATGAGGAAACGGCGAATGACGCCCTCGGCATTGCCACGGAACAAGACGCCATGAGGAGCGACACAAGCCATTGTGCCACCCTCATTGAGGTGGTAAATCATGTGAAGAATAAAGGCATAGTCGGCTGTCTTGCGTGGTGCCAAGCGTCCTGCCTTACTGAAACGATCATCGTTGTTGAACTTGTCGGCAGCACTCCATTCGGCAGAGAAAGGAGGATTTGCTACCACAGCGTCAAACTGTGTATCGCCAAAAGCATCGGCCTCTAAAGTATCGCCATTCTCTATGCGGAAGTTGCTAAACTTTATGCCATGAAGAAGCATATTCATACGAGCCAAGTTGTAGGTCGTAGGGTTCTTTTCCTGTCCGAAAATCTCGTTGGCATTGCCTATGCTTGCAGCACGAAGCAGCAGCGAACCACTACCACAAGTTGGGTCATAAACATTGCGCAGACGAGCGTGACCAATGGTCACAATCTCTGCCAAGATACGGCTCACTTCCTGAGGAGTGTAGAATTCACCGGCCTTCTTGCCAGCACCAGCGGCAAACTGGCTAATCATATACTCGTAGGCATCACCGAGAATATCTATCTCTTGCGATGCTTCTACACCAAAGTCAATATCATCAAGTGCAAGAAGAACATTGCTGACCAAAGTATTCTTGTCATCTGCAGTTTTACCCAATTTTGGTGAAGCAAGGTCAATGTCAGAGAATAGACCTCCAAAGTCTTCTTCACTGTCCTGCCCGAGGGTACTGTCCTCAATACGCTTCAATGAGCGTTCGAGCATTGGCAGAATATTCTCCTTTCTCTTAATGCTCTCAATGACAGACGAGAACAGGAAGTTTGGTTCAATGAAGTAGCCGATATTTTCCAGACATTCGGTCTTTACAACCTCCTGAAGTTCTTCTATATCTTCGTCTTTCTCCATTGCCCACAGTTCCTTGAACTTAACTTCATCGTCCACCAATGCGTCATTGGCATGCTTCTCTATCTTCTCCGACAAATACTTGTAGAAGATAAAGCCAAGGGTGAAATACATGAAGTCACTGGCAGACATATTGCCACGCAGCTTATTTGCGACTTCCCAAAGTTGGTCACGGAGTTTCTGTTGTAATTCTTCGCTCATATCATTTATTTTCTTTTTTCGATTATTAAAACGTCTCCCAATGCAACTTTATATGATTGGGATTTAGTTATGTTGTCAAATGGATATTTAGACTTGCTGTATTTATGTGCAACATCAATGATGCAGTTCCACGATGAAAAATTAGGTGCTTCTTCACTTGGGTCTAAGCACAGAATTTTTGTAATTGCATCTTCCTCATTGTTCGTTTCATAACCAACTGCAAGCATTGCATGCCCACCATCTGGGAAATCGGTTGATATAATAACAGGCATTTCTTCATCAAGTGTATCGGCTATTATATCAATAATGTCATTGGCATCTTTCCGATACTTTCGTGTTGCCACAACACCAAAGTCTTGTTCATTGATCTCTTTCGCAAGTGTGGAAAAGTAATATCCGTTCCTTATTAAGCCTTGTTCTTCAAGGAAATGGCTTAGGAATTTTCCCTTTTGAGTCCGTCTGTCTGGTTTGTTGTAAATATATAAGTCATCCTCAGTTACTACGCCAAGGCACAGCAATGCCATCGCCAAAGAATAGACAGAGCAAGCTCCATCCATATCTCCTTGGCGTTTATGCAACTTTACATACTTTCCATTGGCATCCTTTGCAAGGACACCTTTGGAATTTAGCTTTATAGAATTTATTATTTTTATCGAACTCATTATCTTATTCCCAACTGAATGTTCTTATAATAGAACGCAATTTATCGAGTATTCTTGTCAATGCCTTGCGTTTTTTGATCAGTCCCAAGTGTTTCTCTTTCAATGCCTCTTGTATGATTTCTGGCTGTTCTTTTTGTAAATAGTCATATTCCGAGAGGTAATGATTGAGCACGGAAGCATCCAAATCCTCATCCTTGGCAAGCGTATTGACTGCATTGTTGCGTTCGGTGACGATGTAGTTGTTCAACCGTTCTTCAAGGTCGCTTGTACCATCAGCCTTTTGCTTACGAGCCATGAAGTTGTCACGGTCATCATCCACATTCTTCTGGATAAATCCGTCAATGAGTTTTGCCTTACTGCGAAGTTCGGCGTCCTTGATCATGGTGTCGATGATGTGCTTACGCCTCTCTTCGTAGTCCTCACTATAAGGATTGAGATCTGCAATCAACTCCAAGATATAGGCAACATTGATAATATCACTATGCAGGAGTTCCAAGCAAAAATCAATATCGCCCATACCAGTTGCGATTTCTTCATGAGGGTCTGGCTCACCAACCATACTTGGTTCTTCCTCTGGAACTTGATAACCTTTCTTTGGATCATCGTTCTTGACTGCAAACGAATCGTATATATCAAGATATTTGCTGCGGAAGTCCATAAACTGCTGCTCGCTCATTCCGAGGTCTGGAGCATCCTCTTCAAACTCTTCATATACCTGTATCTCGGCGTGCTTCTTGATGATGTCACGGAAGGCAAGGACAAACCGCTTCTTGTCGTTCTCACTCTGCAAATAGTCCACATAGTGCGGTTCGGGATAATGCTCCAAGAAGTCCTTTGTCAGTTCTTGATAGTGGGTTTTTACATCATCAAATGGTGGGCGCACAATTTCTTCAAGATTATTGCTGTTGCTGAAAAGTTTGATAGACTCGTCCACCTTGCTTTTCAAGTCACGGAAACAAACTACCTTACCAAAACGCTTCTTCTCGTTCAACACACGGTTGGTACGGCTGAACGCTTGCAATAATCCATGATACTCCATATTTTTGTCAACATAGAGAGTGTTGAGTTTCTTGCTGTCAAAGCCAGTAAGGAACATACCGACAACTAAGCAGAGGTCAAGAGGCTTCATGTCCGCCTTCTTTTTCTTCATGCGAAGGTTGATATCATCGTAATATGCACGGAAGTTTTCTGTAGTGAAACTCGTTCCATACATATTATTATAATCATCCATAATGGCTTGTAGCTCGTCTGCCTCGCCTGTACTTTCGCTTGCAAAACCGCCAGTGTTCATACCAGTCTGCTCATCGTCCTGACTGCTGTTGGCAGCGTATGTGTAGACTGCTCCAATCCTAATCTTTGGATTGAGGCTCTTGAATATCTTGTAGTAATGGATTAGCATCGGCACAGACTGCACGGCAAACAATGCGTCAAACTCTCCATCGAATGTTGACTTATTGAAATTATTAAGGATAAATTTTGCTATCTCCGTCATACGGTCTTGGTCGGCATTATCCACATCCTCATTGCCGTGGTAATACTCCACAAGAAAACCAAGCACATTTTCATCGGCAATGGCATCCTTTATCAAGTATTTGTGAAGACAGTTGCCAAAGATTTCTTTTGTGGTATGTCCGTCCACCGCATTCTCAACAAAGATAGGTGTGCCAGTAAAGCCGAATATCTGCGTGTTGTCGAAGAACTTCACGATGTTCTTGTGACATTCTCCGAAATGGCTTCGATGACATTCATCGAATATCATCACGATGCGAGAATGGCGTATTTCCTCAATACGACTGCTATACCACTGCTTACTGACAGCTGCATTAAGTTTCTGAATGGTGGTAATGATAATCTTTGAATTGCTGTGCAGACGCTTCACCAACTCGTCTGTGTTGTCGGTACTGTCAACGGCACCAGGCTCAAAGGCCTCGTATTCGGCTTGGGTCTGCGTGTCGAGGTCGTGGCGGTCAACCACGAACATCACCTTGTCCACATCGTCCGACTCGGATACAAGTTGGGCTGCCTTGAATGATGTCAAGGTCTTCCCTGCACCAGTTGTATGCCAAATATAGCCGTTGTCGTTGGAGTTTTCCACACGGTCGAGAATCTTCTCCACTGCATAGAACTGATAAGGACGAAGCACCATCAGGCATTTGTCTCCCTCATGCAATACTATGTACTTGCCAATAATCTTACCCAACGTACACTTGTCGAAGAACACTGTGGCAAACTTCTCCAAGTCGTTGAAAGGCACATTGGCGGCATCCGTCCAGTTGAAAGTGAACTTATATCCACTATTCGGGTTGTTGGCGAAATAGCGAGTGTTTACACCATTGGATATGACAAACAACTGGATGTAGTCAAACAGTCCATGGAAAGAAGTCTTGTGATAGCGTTGTATCTGATTATATGCCTGTTTCAGTTCCACACCTCTGCGCTTTAGTTCTATTTGAACCAAAGGCAGACCATTGATAAGTATAGTCACATCGTAACGGCATTTCTTTCTACCCTCAACCGTGATTTGATTGGAAACTTGAAACTCGTTCTGACACCAGTGAGTGCGGTTCAAGAACTCCACCCACAGACGTTCGCCGTTTTCCAGTTCAAGCGGAAATAGGTCACGCAGTTTCTTTGCCTTTTCAAAGCGAGTGCCACCTTCAAGATAGATAAGTATCTTTTCAAACTCAGACTCCGTAAACTCTGTGCGTCCAAGTTCCTCCAATTTCTTCTTGTTGTGTTTCTCCAACTGCCTTTTGAAATTGGCAGACAGGTTCTTCTCCTCTTCAATATGAACATACTCGTAGTTCATCTTTTGAAGAGTTGCAATAAGTCCGTTTTCGAGGGCAGCTTCACTTTGTACAGACATATCTTATCTTTTTTATCGTTACACTTATAAGAAGGTTTTCGTTAAGCCAGATGAGCAGAGCTAAGTTTACTTAAGCTCTGCCATGGCGAGAAAACGTGCCATGAAATGGATCATGGCTATTCATTCATTTGTAGAAAATGAATATCCAAGGCATTCTCTATTTTGTTTATGGCTTCAAGCGAAAGATTCTCACGCCCTTTTAAGATTTTTGAAATGTACTGTTGGGTACAATTCATTTTCTCTGCCAACATCTTTTGAGTCATTCTAAGTTCCTTCATTCTTGCTGACATGATATTGGCTATCATCTGCGAATGGTTAAACCAAGGTTTTTCTTCTTGGCTCATTTGTGCTCCTTTATTTCGAACAGGAGATATTGTTTCCTTTATCATCTTAGACGTATTTCGCTTTGTACCATTTATATTTGGCTATTGCCATTTCGCCTACAAAGATAACTGATTTTAATGAGAAAGCACAACTGTAGGGTAGTTTTCTCTTTTATGTGTGAAAATAATATGTTGAAATTGATATTATGACACTTTTGCCGAGGCTTGTACAGGTAATCTCTTAATAACTCGGCAATAACTCGGCAAAAATATAAAAGCAAAAATCCCAACCACTTATTATCAAGCAGTTAGGATTCTTATTGGTGCGCCTGACAGGACTCGAACCTGCACGTCGGGAGACACCAGATCCTAAGTCTGGCGCGTCTACCAATTCCGCCACAAGCGCATTTGTGGGTGCAAAGTTAGCTATATTTTTTGACTTTAAAGAATTATGCAAGAGGTAAATTAAAGCACAATTTGCCAACAAAGGGACAAAAACCTCGCGGAAGGGGGAGATAATACAGAAAAAAAACGTAACTTTGCCCCTCGTTTTAGCGGCCACGCCCGATATGCAACGGGACAGAGAACCATCAGGTAGCCACACAGGGCAAAGATTCGCCAGGTAGCCACAAGGCAGCGAGCCGACAGGCACCCTCGCCCCCACCCCACTCGGATGATCGCACAAGGACGGGCCGTCATAATGTAGTCAACATGATTCTAACAAAACAACTATTCCTCTCCATCGCCATCCTCTTGGCCTCCCACCTCTCATTGTCAGCGCAATCGGACGCGTGGAGACCGTCAGAACACTATACGAACATGGTAACACAATTTGAGAACCGCAACGATATCGACACCTCCACCATCGTCATGCTGGGCAATAGCCTGACCGAGTTTGGAGGCGACTGGAGCGAAAAACTGGGAAGGCCCGGCATCGTCAACTACGGCATCATGGGCGACAACACCCAGGGAATGCTCCGCCGACTCTATCAGATTACACCCCACCACCCAAAGGCTATCTTTCTGATGGTCGGCACCAACGACGTGACGGGCGAGGAGACTGACGAGGAGATCTTTGAGAAATGCCGCAGCGTGATCGACGCCATCCGCACGCAGACCCCGCAGACGCGTCTCCTGGTGCAGAGTCTGCTGCCCGTGAACCTGGAGGTGAAGTTGTGGAAGATACTGGAGGGACAGGAGGCGAAGATCGTCGATATCAACCACCGGTTGCAGGACTACTGCGAGCGGCAACAGCTGACCTTCATCAACCTCCACCCGCTCTTCACTACCGAGGACGGACTCACCATGCGGGCAGACCTTACCACAGATGGGCTCCACATCAACGAGGCGGGCTACCGTATCTGGGCCTGCGTCCTGCAGCCCTATTTGGAGGAAATTCTCACTGCTCAATAAGCGAAGAATACCCACTACTTTCGATCGTTAGGTTGATAAACACTTTCTTGCCGCTGTGAGCTGAGACACCATACCCGCTACCTTGGCAGTGATAGTCAGGGCCCCAGGAACCCTGCCTCCACGTATCCCCTACGTATCAACCACGTATCAACCACGTATCAACCTTTGTTCGAACAAATATCGTTTACGTATCGTTTCCGTATTGTTTCCGCTTCCGGAAGCGAGAACGATAGGAGAACGAT